>ERZ1031347.478-NODE-478-length-18071-cov-5.077653_pt1 | contig 18071 bp, 12 predicted proteins | sample MGYA00517106_ERZ1031347 | MGnify/ENA primary metagenome ERZ1031347 (study PRJEB33719, sample SAMN04261392) | wastewater metagenome | biome: periurban shantytown; feature: human; material: feces | host: Homo sapiens | place: Peru: Lima | collected 2012-07-19 ...
ATACACCGACAGTACTGTGCTGGCGACGGCATGGGAGGATAGGCAGCTGCCGGATCCCAAAGAAACAGTCGAAAGACTGTTTCTTTTTTTGTTCCTGTTTTTATTTGCATTTCGACTATCATTTAAAAGGCACTATGCAAAAAATATACATGCATTTTTGCTTGACTTCAGAACGTTCGAATGCTATTATGTGTATACCGAAAATCGAAGAGAGGCATGTATTTAATGGAGAAAAGAAAATATGCAGAGAGAACTGTTCTTTGGAAAGTAATTCCCGGTTTTGTTATCGTTTTGCTCATCGGCTGCATTGTTTACCTTTGCGCTGTCGTGAAATCAAACACTGCCGCACGCATGGATTCAATGCGGTACAGGATTTTGTTTGATCGAGAGTGCACGGGCAGCGAAATTGTTAAGGCTGCGGAAGAGCGCGATTATGATATCATTGTGCTGACAGGCGAACAGGCGGAAGAAGCAGGCGAGGCCATTGCGCCGTTTGTTACCGAGAACTGCCTTGTTGTGTTTGAAAACATGACGCTTGAACAGGTCCAAAAGGCAACCGGGCTTGCCGAGGGGTTTTCGGATGAGAAAAGCAGCAGTAACGCAAGCATCGGCCTGATGATGATGAAGGGCGGCGCGCTCCGGTTGTGCGGCTTTGAATCCAAAAACGGAATTATTGACAGGCTGACAAACGAAAACGTTGCGGATGCGGCGGCTGATATGCTCAGCAATAATAATTAAGAACTCGATTATGACTTGAAGCTTATGCTTCCAAACTGAAAGTGAAACGCAGCACGGCGGGGTTTCTCCTGCCGTGCTTTTTGCTGCAAAGTTTTCCGCAAGTTATATTTATTTGAGAAAATTATGAACCGTACCGAAAAATGTTAATTTGCCGCCTTTTTTCAGAAAAAGAAATAATCGGATACTTTTCGAATGTTGTTGACAGCCTCTGAATACTGTGTTAAAATGTAAATAATTAGAGCGCAATTTAAATTATTATTTAAATCATACTCCAAGGAATAGTTTTTGCAAACAGACGATTCGGACTCGACTGCGGTCGCGGTATGAATGACGGAAACGGTGCAGCGCGTTCTCCGAAATCCGATGCTTGAGCTTGTGAACGATATCAGCGCTGTTCACTCGAATTGCGTGATATAAAAAAATCATTCAGGAGGCGTTATGAAAGGAACGAATTTCAGAAGAATACTCTGTATTCTCATTGCAGCGATGCTTTGCATCGGGCTTTTGCCCATCGGTGCTGCGGCGGACAGCTATGCGGCAGCAGCTGAACTTCGCAGTATGCAGAAGGTTCGTCGTGAAATTGACGGCGAGCTCTTTGAACTCGAAAGCGAACTTGACTCCGACCTGTCCGCTGTTGAAACGGTTGACAGCCTGTTCGAATATCTTGACGGAGATTCACGAATCAAGAGCATCAACCGCCAGAGCGGAACAACTTTCGGCTACACTCTGAAATCCGGAATGACCGTTGTGTATGATTACAATATCGTTCACGGCATCAGAGAAGGTTCCGAACCTGTTAAAATCGAGCTTTCCCCTGCGGAAGAGGTTCGCGGTATTTTGGATGACGGTGCGGTCACGGCCTCAAACAGGAATGTTGCCGTTTATGCGCCCTATTTGGGAATTGACGAGGGTGTCGGCGCTTACTATTCGGAAACTTTCGCTCCCGTGATCAGCAGCTACACGGGCGGAACTTTGACCGTGTACGAAGGCAACGAATGTGATGTTACCGATTTGACAGAGATGTATAAATACGGCGTGATCATGTTTGACTCGCACGGTTTGGAATATGACGGGCTGAGCTATATTGCGATTCACAATGAAAACGGTGTCACGGCAAGCGATTACAGCAACGGCTGGGTTGTGGAACTTGCCGGCGGCGGCATTGCCGTGAACTATCTCTATCTGAATCACTATGCAACCGCAACCATGCCGGGCAGCTATGTGCATCTTGCAACATGCAGCGGCGGCAAGGACGGCAATCTGCTGAACTATTTCACTTCACACGGTGCTTCCGTTGCTTTGGGTTATGATGAAACCGTGACCGTTGCATATGATGTTTACATCTTCCAAGATATTTTGAACTCCATGCGCGGATTGGGCGTGTCCGAATGCTACAATATCGGGCAGGCACTTGACTATGCGAAGAGCCGCCGCGGTGAATACGATCCTTATTATTATGAGGATGAGGGTATATACACCCATCCCGTGCTTGCGGGCAACAGGAACTGGTACTTCCCTCCGCTTTACACGGTGAACTTCATTGTTGAGGGACAGACTGCGGCGTTTGAATCCTTTACGGTAACAAAGAACACGGTGTTGAATCTCAGCGACTTCCCGACGCCGCCGACGATTCCGGGGAAAAACTTTTCTCATTGGAGGGGTCCGAACGGAGAGACCGTTACCGGAAGCCTGACAATAACAGCCAACACAAATATAATTGCTTCGTACACCGTTCCGACCTGCACCGTGCAATGGGTGGACGGCGCGACGGAACAGGTGCTGAAAACTCTGAATATGCCCATCGGAGATACCGTTACAGTAGAGGCTTTTCCCGAGCCTCCGGAGCATGAAGGCAAAACGTTTGAATATTGGTCGGTTAACGGTTCTGAATTTTTCGGCAGCAGTTACTATCTTACGGGTGATACGACTTTCCGCGCGGAATACAGCAACGAAGTCTACACGGTAAGCTTTTATTCGGGACTCACCGGCGAACTCATCGGAACACGCACCGCAGAATACGGCACGGAAATTCCACTGTCCGAATTTCCGGAAGCTCCCGATGCAGTCGGATACAATTTTGCCGAATGGCAGTATGCGGACGGAAGCGCCGTTTCGGGAAGCATCAATGTTACGGAAAATACAAGCTGCTATGCGGCTTATGAAGCGAAAATGTACACGGTCAAGTTCTGGGATGATCACACCGACGTCATTCTTCGTACCGATACTGTGCCTTACGGAACAGTGATCAAGGCGGAAGATTTCCCCGAACACATTGAACATGAAGGCTATGATTTTAAGGGATGGTACGGCTACGGCGAGTTCCTTGACGAAGTTACGGTCGTGTCAAACGTTATAATCTACGCCACCTATGAGCAGCACCCTTATACGGTCACGTTCGTTGACGGTTACACCGGTGAAACGCTGCAATCCGTAACCGTGCTCTATGACAACGGCCTTTACAGCGACGAATTCCCCGTTCCGCCCGTTCATGAGAATGCGGACTTTGTCGGCTGGTATGTTGAAGGGACCCTGTTTGAAGGCTCCTATCTCAGAGTGTTGGGGGACATGACGGTTACAGCGGTTTACAGCGGGTTCGAAACGCATACGATCACGCTTGTTGACAGCGATACCGGCGAAACATATGAGACTTACGAAGTTCGAACCGGAACGGAAGTTGACCTTGCGGACCTGCCCATGCCGCCCTATCGTGAGGGAATGGTGTTTGTGGGCTGGCTTGTAAACGGCGAGCTGATGGAGTCGGGAACCGTTATCGTAAACGAGGATATGGTCATTACGGCGGTATTGAGGAAAGAGACTTTTACCGTGAGATTCTATGATACCATGGCTGACAGCTTTTTTGTGACCATGGAGGATGTTGAGTACGGCACGGTGCTGAGAGTCAGCGATTTTCCCGTGCCGCCCGTTCACGAGGGAATGGAGTTCGCAGGCTGGGATTACAACGGACGCATAATAACCGAAGAAACCGTAACGATTACCCAGCCCATGGTTTTTGCGGCGGTTTACGCTCCGCGCACGTGCAATTTGACGGTGATTGACGATTACACGGGAGAAACGCTGCTTGATACCCCTGTCAGTGTCGGCTTCAGCTTTGAAGTCAGCGAAATACCCGTTCCGACCCATGAGGGCATGGTATTTGTGGGTTGGTTCATCAACGGGGAGCTTGTCACGGATGAGATAATCACCGTTGATGAGGACACGGTTATTCACGCGGTTTTCGAACCCGAAGCCCCCGTTATCGGCGATATTAACGGCGACGGCACGATTGGAATTGACGACGCGCTTATGCTTATGCGCTATGCAATAGGAACGGAAGGCCTCACCGATGAACAGGCTGCACGTGCGGATCTTAACGGCGACGGAGCGGTTGACGTTTTCGATGCTCTGCTGGCTCTGAGAGCGGCACTTAACGGTGAACAGCCGCCGTGCATAAAACCGCAGAACACGGCGGGCAAGGCGGAGGCATAATAAATCCTAAGAAGAATAACGTTTTGCACTAAAGCGAACGGCGCGGCAGGAATAATATTTCCCGCCGCGCTTTATGTTAACTCGTCCGTTGAGTCATTTTATTAATGTTAAATCAAATATATTGGGGTTTGCAGTGCATATGCACTTGACTATTTGCGCTTAAAAATGTATTATACGACTGTAAAATGCGGCACACAATGTTTCTTTGTGTGCTTGGGTTATGTAAGGACACTTTATCATAATAATGAGAGGTCACAGTGATGGATAAAAAGACTCTTGTTATCGGCGTTATCGGCGCCGATGTTCACGCGGTCGGCAACAAGATCCTGTATCATGCATTCACCGATGCGGGTTTCAATGTTGTCAATCTCGGCGTTATGGTTTCTCAGGAAGAATTCATCAACGCCGCAATTGAAACGAACGCCGATGCAATCGTCATCTCCTCACTCTATGGTCAGGGTGAGCTGGATTGCCGCGGTATGCGTGAAAAATGCGATGAGGCGGGTTTGGAAAACATCCTGCTCTATGTGGGCGGCAATATCGTTATCGGCAAACAGCCGTTTGACGAGGTTGAAAAGCGTTTTAAAGAGATGGGTTTCGATCGCTCCTTCCCGCCGGGAACCCCGCCGGAAGTTGATATCGAGGCATTGAAACAGGACCTGCACGTTGAGGAATAACCTGCGGCTCTGATTGTTTACTGATTACGATTGCAAAGCGGGGAAAAAACATGAAACCTGTTCTTTTGATCGATTTCGGGAGCACATACACAAAGGTCACCGCGGCGGATGTTGACGAAGGCAGGCTGCTGGGCACGGCAAACGCCTACACGACCGTTCAGTCGGACATTAACAACGGACTTTCCGACGCGCTTTCAAAGCTTGAAAAAGTGACCGGAAAACTTGATTTTTGCGAACGCTACGCCGCCAGCAGCGCGGCGGGCGGTCTTCGTATGCTTGCAAGCGGGCTCGTTCCGGAACTGACGGCGGAAGCCGCAAAATGTGCAAGCCTCGGTGCGGGCGCAAAGGTGCTGAAGACCTACGCCTTCAAGCTCAATGAGGATGATGCGGACGAGATAAAGGCGATAAATCCGGATATTTTCCTGCTTGTCGGCGGCACGGACGGCGGCAATACCGACTGCATTCTGCATAATGCGCACGTGCTTGCGGATATAGGCGGAGATTTTCCCATCATCCTTGCGGGCAACCGAAATGCCGTGCGGCAGTGCGAGCGCATTCTCGACGGGCGCGAAGTGCATATTTGCGAAAATGTTATGCCGAAATTCGGCACGCTTAACATTGAGCCGACCCAGAAAGAGATTCGCGAAGTTTTCCTTAAAAGAATCGTGCAGGCAAAGGGACTTACCAAGGCGAGCGAACTTATTTCCGGCATTATGATGCCGACGCCTTCCGCAGTTATGGCGGCAATGAAGCTGCTTGCGGAGGGAACGGATAATTCCCGCGGGCTTGGGGAACTTGTTGCCGTTGATGTCGGCGGCGCAACAACGGATGTTTATTCCGTTGCAAACGGAATGCCGACCGACCCGCGAACCATGCTCAAGGGTTTGCCCGAGCCGTATATCAAGCGCACGGTTGAGGGCGATATCGGCATGAGATACAGCATTCGCGGAATTGTGGATGCGGCGGGAATAAAAACGATTGCAGAGCTTGCAGGCATGAACGAGGCGCGTGCGGAGGAAATCATCAGTATGTTTGCCGCAAACACGGATCTTTTGCCGACGGACGATGAAACCGAACGGTTGGACGAAGCTCTTGCATGCATGGCGGTGCGCACGGCGGTGACAAGACATGCGGGCCGCATCGAAGAAGCGTATTCAATGATGGGCACGACCTATGTTCAAACCGGCAAGGATCTGCGTAAAGTGCAGAAGCTCGTTGTGACGGGCGGATCACTGATTCACACAACAAACACGGCAAAGATCGCGTCGTTTGCGCTCTATGACCAAAAGGAGCCGACATCGCTGAGGCCGCTCAGGGCGGATGTGCTTGTCGACAGAAAATACATTATAGCCGCAATGGGTCTGCTTTCCGAAAAATATCCGGAACAGGCGTTGAGCATAATGAAACAAGAACTATGCAGAGCCTGACGAAAACAGGTTCGGTGACGAACCTGCCTTCAGGCGATTTCCCAATAAAAGAGGAGCATTTAAACAATGAACAACCCCAATATCAAAAACAAGCGCATTCCCGATGACGAATTCAACGCGATCCGTGCCGACGTGCTCAAGCAGTGGCCGACCGGCAGGGAAGTTGATCTTAAAGAAGCCATCGAATACCACAAGGCCATGCCCGCTCACAAAGTTTTTTCAAAAAAACTTGTTGAAGCAAAGGAAAAGGGTATCACTTTGATTCAGCCGCGTGCGGGCGTTGCGCTGATTCCCGAACATATCAAGCTGTTGACTTATCTTCAGGATAACGGCGAAGCCGATCTGCTTCCGACAACCATTGACAGCTACACCCGTCAGAACCGCTATGAAGAAGCCGAAAACGGCATAAAGGAGTCCCAGCGGCTCGGCCGTTCCCTGCTTAACGGCTTTCCCGCCGTCAATCACGGCGTCGCGGGCTGCCGTATGCTCATTGAAGCATTGAACACTCCCATTCAGGTGCGCCACGGCACACCCGATGCGCGCCTTTTGACCGAAATTGCCTATGCGGGCGGTTTCACAAGCTATGAGGGCGGCGGCATTTCCTATAACCTGCCCTATGCAAAGAGCGTCCCGATGGAGGAGACGATCCGCGATTGGCAGTATGTTGACAGGCTTACGGGCATCTACGAAGAAGCGGGAGTTTCCATCAACCGTGAACCCTACGGTCCGCTTACGGGAACTCTTGTTCCGCCCTGCGTATCCCATGCGGTTGCGATTATTGAGGCTTTGCTTGCAGCAGAGCAGGGAGTTCGCAATATCACCGTCGGCTACGGCCAATGCGGCAACCTTGTTCAGGATGTTGCGGCGATCCGCACCCTTGAAGAGCTGACAAACGAATACATGCATAAATACGGCTATGATGATGTTATCATAACCACGGTTTTCCATCAGTGGATGGGCGGTTTCCCGCAGGACGAAGCGAAGGCATTCGGCGTTATTTCCTGGGGCAGTGCAACCGCTGCACTCTCAAAGGCAACAAAGGTCATCGTCAAAACTCCGCATGAAGCGGCGGGTGTTCCCACAATGGAAGCAAACGCACAGGGTCTGCGCTGCACAAAGCAGGTCATCAGCATGCTTTCCGACCAGGTTTGCACCGCAGCCAACCTTGAGGAAGAAAAAGATATTATCCGCAGAGAGACGCGCTGCATTGTCGATAAGTGCTTCGAACTGGGCGAAGGCGACATCGCGATAGGTTCCGTTCGCGCTGTGCTTGCGGGCGTTCTTGATATTCCGTTTGCGCCTTCCCGCTACAATGCGGGCAAAATGCTTCCCGCACGCGATAACGACGGTGCGATCCGCATTCTCGACATGGGTGCGCTGCCCTTCACCGATGATATCAAGGCGTTCCACCGCGCAAAGATCGAAGAGCGCGCAAAGGCCGAAAAGCGCAATGCAACCTTCCAAATGGTCATTGACGATGTTTACGCGATCAGCAAGGGTCGTCTTGTCGGAAGGCCGCAGGCTCTTCGCAGATAAACGAACGCAAATCGGCTTCGGCTGAAAATGCACGGCGGCGCGGAATGCTTTCGTGCCGCCCGAATACTTAAATTTCATTTTTGAAATAAAATTTTGAAGAACTGAAAGGATACTTTTATGAAAATTATCGATGTTATCTGCTCCGCAGGCAGAACAGGCTTCTATTTTGACGATCAGCGCGCCATTAAAGCGGGCGCAAAAAGCGACGGCGCCGCATACGTCGGCGAACCCAAAACCCCCGGCTTTACCTCCGTTCGTCAGCCCGGTGAGTCCATCTCCGTGATGCTCGTTCTTGAGGACGGCCAGATTGCATACGGCGACTGCGCTGCCGTTCAGTACAGCGGCTGCGGCGGACGCGATCCCCTCTTCCTTGCAAAGGACTTCATTCCCGTTATCGAAAACCATATCAAGCCCGAACTCGTCGGCAAAGAGGCGGACAATTTCCGCGCACTTTCCGAAATGGTCGAATCTATCCATGTTGACGGCAAACGTCTGCACACCGCAATTCGCTACGGCATGACTCAGGCGATTCTTGACGCTGTTGCAAGGTCCACCGGCAGAATGATGTGCGAAGTTGTTGCGGACGAATACGGCTGCACCATTTCCGACAAGCCCATTGATATTTTCACCCAGTCCGGTGACGATCGCTACACCAATGCGGATAAAATGATTATCAAGGGCGCACAGATTCTGCCCCATGCGCTTATCAACAACGTTAAGACCAAGCTCGGCGAACACGGCGAACTGCTCGAACAGTATGTTGCATGGCTGCGTGACCGCGTGCTTCAGCTCCGCACGGATGAAAATTACAACCCGATTTTCCACATTGACGTATACGGCACAATCGGTGCCGCATTCGGCAACGATAACTACAAGGCAATGGCCGATTACATGGCGCGCCTTGAAGAAGCCGCAAAGCCCTTCCACCTCCGCATTGAAGGCCCCATGGATGTTGAAGACCGTGAAAAGCAGATGCGCGCGCTTGCAGCAATCACCAAGGAACTTGACGACCGCGGAATCAACGTTGAGATCGTTGCGGACGAATGGTGCAACACTCTTGAGGACATCAAGTACTTTGCCGACAACAAAGCGGGTCACATGGTTCAGATAAAAACTCCCGATCTCGGCGGCATCAACAACACGATCGAAGCTGTTCTTTACTGCAAAGAAAAGGGCATCGGCGCATACCAGGGCGGCACCTGCAACGAAACCGACCGTTCCGCACAGGTTTGCACCCAGTGCGCAATGGCAACCCAGCCCGTTCAGATCCTTGCAAAACCCGGCATGGGCGTTGACGAGGGCTATATGATCGTTTATAACGAAATGCAGAGAATTCTTGCGGTTCGCAGGGCAAAACAGGCAAAATAAGCCTTAGCAGCAAAATCCGAAAAAAACCATAAAAAGCGGCTCGCCCCGACACATTGCAAAATGCAATCGGGATGAGCCGCTTTGATTATTTCGATTCTTTATGAATGCAAAGGAACCGTTGATTTGCCGGCAAAGGCCGATTGAAGAAGTGCTTCAAAAAATCGCCGCAGACATGATTCTGCCTGCGGTGATTCGGACACTTTGGTTTCACATTAGACACAAACAGACTGCCGCACTATAGATAAAGTGCAATTGCGTGCGAACGACAATAAACAATAGATTGCCGCAAAAGTATGAAAAGTCATATTCTTAATCCCAATTCTCCTCGGAGGGATCCAACGGAGAGAGGCTGCTTTCAGGAAAAATCGTCAGCTTCTCGACCAAACGGACTTTGTTCGATTGAAGCAGTGCCTGAGCCTGCGCACCTGTCAGCGTCAGTTTAACTCCGTATATGCGATATCTGCCTTGCTCCATTGCTTGTTTCAGCATGACAAAGTTATCATGGAATTCCTGCAAGTCAGCCAAGTCTTCTGCCAGCTGGAAGTCTGTGTCATCGCTGCTGTAGGAGCTTCCGGGGACTTTAATATCGGATGTGTCTATATCCTTGCCGAATGTGTCAACAGGGGGCTGCGTAACAAAAGGCTCGACAGTCTCATCATACATATAAGACTCCCGAATTTCCGCAGCCTGCTGATCATAACTGTCCAACTCGGAACAGATGCTGTCGTAAGTGTCCGCATAGCACTCGGCGGCAATCTGCGCCGCCGTTTTGCCTTCACATTCGAGATAACCGCCGTACATCGGGTCGTCAACACCTTCGGTTATACAGTCGTATACCTGAGTGAAGCCGCCGCAGCCGGCAAAGAGCTGTGTAAACTCCTCCGTTGTAACACTGTCGAGCGAGACAAGAACGGTATAGGTCTTGTTCGGGTTTTTGCTGAATTCTTTGTAACGTGACTGCGCATATTCAATGCGCTCCTGCGTGTTGTGAATCATTTGGTCTTCCGGGTCTATGCGCTTTTTAAAGGCCTTGTAAAAGAAGAACACGCCGACTGCCAATGCCGCCGTAAGCACAACGGCAAGGGCTGAAATGAGAAATTTGCGTTTTGATTTCATAAGATTTAACCTCCTGTCATGAAATCGTCGAGCGGGGGAAAAACAATGCCGTGAGCGGACAACCGGAAGATTGTTCGGCGGTAAACACGAAATTACGCGGAGAAAATCAAATGCGCTGTCCTTGCTCCTTCCCAGTATAACACATATACCCGATATTTGACAACAAAAAACAAGGCATTAATAAAATATATCAACTGCACAACAGAGATATTTCAACGGATATTAAAACACCAAAAAGAAAAATCACCGCAAACATGATTCTGCCTGCGGCGAAAATATCAAAAGCAAAAAAGCGGAACAATCATTTTCAGCGGGCAAACTGACTCTCGTAAAGTTTTTTATAAAAACCGTCGGCACGGAGCAATTCATCATGAGTTCCGCTTTCAACTATGCGCCCGCTGCGCATAACAAGGATAATATCCGCCTCGCGAACGGTTGAAAGCCTGTGCGCAACGATAAAGCTTGTTCGGCCGTGCATAAGCTTTGCAAAAGCATCCTGAACGAGAAGCTCCGTGCGCGTATCAATGGAAGAGGTAGCCTCGTCAAGAATCAGCATCGGGGGATTCAAAAGCATAACGCGCGCAATGCAGAGGAGCTGCTTTTGCCCTTGGGAAAGGCTGCCGCCCGCTTCGTCAAGTACGGTGTCGTAACCTTTCGGAAGACGCATTATGAACCCGTGCGCGTGACAGGCCTTTGCGGCGGCGATGATTTCGTTTTCCGCTGCCTGCGGCCTGCCCATTGCGATGTTTTGTCGAACGGTCCCCGCCTGAAGCCATGTTTCCTGAAGAACCATGCCGAATTTTTTGCGCAGCTCATGGCGGGGCATGGAACGGGTTTCCACTCCGTCAATAAGAATTTCACCTGAGTTAACGTCATAGAAACGCATGAGCAGGTTTATAAGCGTTGTTTTGCCGCAGCCCGTCGGGCCGACGATTGCAACGCGCATTCCGCTTTTTACCTCAAGCGAAAAATCGCGGATCAGCTCCGTGTCGGGCGTGTAGGAAAAACAAACATTGCGGAAGCTGATATTGCCGGTGCTTTCAGCCTTTTCATTGCGTTGAGCAGGGTTCGGCGCAGCGGCGGCATCGACTTCCGCAGGGGTGTTGATAAGCTCAAACAGCCGCGCCGCACAGGCAAACGCGCCCTGCAATTCCGTAATAACTCCGGAAATTTCGTTGAACGGCTTTGTGTATTGGTTGGCATAGCTTAAAAAAGCGGAAAGTCCGCCGACGGTCAGCCCGCCCGCAAGCACGGAGAATGCGCCGGAAACGGCAACCCCTGCATAGATAACGGCGTTCACAAAGCGCGTACACGGATTTGTGAGAGAGGAAAAGAATACGGCGCGGAGGGAAAACTTTTGCAGCTTCTCGTTAACTGCATTAAAGCGTTCTTCTGCGCGGGCTTCGTACGAAAATGCACGGATGAGCTTTTGTTCACCGATGAATTCATCGATCAGCGCAGTTTGCTCCCCACGGGTCTCGCTTTGTTTGCGGAACATGGAGTAGGTTCGCTTGGAAATAAAGCTTGCGACCGCAAGCGAAAGCGGCGTTACGGCAACAACAACGAGGGTTATCAGCGGGTTGACGGTGAGCATGAACACGAGTGTGCCGATGATGGTCATAATCCCCGTGAACAATTGAGAAAAGCCCATCAAAAGCCCGTCCGCAAGCTGATCGGCATCGCTGAGCATACGGCTCACGGTTTCGCCCGCCGGGTGCGAATCGAAATAGGCGAGGGGCAGTTTTTGAATGCGGCGGAATGCTTCTGCACGGATATTGCGAACGCAGCCGTAGGTTATGCTGTTGTTGCAAAGGCTCACAAGCCATTGAGAAAGTGCGGCTCCCGCCGCAGCTGCACCGAGTTTCAGCAAAAACGGTGAGATCTCGGCAAAGTCAACCCTTCCCGCGCCGATGATGCAGTCAATAATTTTTCCGGCGAGAACGGGGATCAGAAGCGTTAAAAACACATACACGAGCGATAGCCCGAGTGAAAGCGCGAATTTAAAACGATAAGGTTTCAGCCGGCGCAAAAGCTCCGCAGCGGTGCCGCGTCCCGCTGAATCGAGTGTAAAACGTAATTCTTCTGAGTGCGCAGATTTTCCTTTTTTGTTTAAACCGTTTTTGCTCATTTTGCCGCATCTCCTTCGGGTGTGTTGTTCGGAATGCTAAGCTTTGCCGCTTCGTCCGGGAACTGAGAGGCATAAATCTCGCGATAAACAGCGCAATTGCGCAAAAGCTCTTCATGCGTGCCCTGTCCGACGGCGCGCCCTTCATCCAGAACGATTATGAAATCCGCAAACATGACCGAGGCCGCGCGTTGGGACACTATGAAGGTCGTCGGCGCGGGGGAAAGCTTTCGAATTGCGGCGCGGAGTTTTGCATCCGTTGCAAAGTCCAGAGCGGATGCACTGTCGTCAAGAATCAAAATTCTTCCGCCGTGAACAAGGGCGCGCGCAATGGACAGCCTTTGTTTTTGCCCGCCGGAAAAATTGCTGCCGCCGCGCAAAACGGGTTCATCAATGCCGTGCGGTTTTGTGCGGACGATTTCCGCCGCCTGAGCGGTTTCAAGCGCCGAAAAAAGCTCCGCTTCGGAGGCATTCGGGTTGCCCATTAAAAGGTTGCTGCGAATCGTGCCCTCGAAAAGCACTGCTTTTTGAGGAACAACGGAAACTGCGGATAGCAGTGCGGCGCGGTCGTATTCATCCGCATTCACGCCGTCAATAAGCACCTGCCCCTTTGTTGCACTGTAAAAATTCGGAACAAGGTTCACAAGCGTGCTTTTTCCGCTGCCGGTGCCGCCGATAATGCCCACGGTCTGCCCGGGTTTTGCAAAAAAGCTTATGTCGAACAGAGCTTCCGCTCCGGCGTTTTTGTATTCGAACGATACGTTTTTAAATTCCACACTTCCGCAGGGCGAACCGTTCGCAGGCAGCTTATTGCCGCCGTGTGCGCCGCTGTCAAGCTGCATGACTGCCGCAACTCTGTCAGCACAGGCGAGGGATTTTGTGATGGTTATGAACAAATTGGCCATTTTTATCAGTTCAACAAGAATTTGCGCCATAAGATTATACAGCGCAACGACCTGCCCCTGAGTCAGAGAGCCGGAATTAACTCGAATTGCACCGCTTTGCAAAAGAATTATAACAGCGGCGTTGATAATTATCAGTGTGAGCGGGTTCATCAGCGCGGAGAGTTTGCCCGCGTTGATTTGAAGACCGAGGAGCTTTTCGCTTCGACTGTCAAACGTCCGAATCTGCTCTTCCTCACGGCAAAAGGCACGCAGAACACGAACGCCCACAAGGTTTTCGCGCACGGTGCCGGTCACGTTGTCCAACTCCGCCTGAACTTTTCGGTATTTCGGGATGGATGCCAGCATGATCGAAAAAACAACGGCGCAAAGCAGCACTATAACGCCCGCAAAAATGAGTGCGCAGCGTGTGTCGATTGTGAACGCCATTATCATTGCACCGAAAACAACAAACGGGGAGCGCAGAAGCAGGCGCAGAGAAAGGTTGACGCCCGTTTGAATCTGATTGATATCGCTTGTCATGCGCGTTATCAGTCCGGAAACGCCGAGAGTATCAAGCACGGTGTAGGAAAAACTTTGGATTTTTTTCAGCAGAGCGGCGCGAAGGTCGGTGCAGAAGCCGATTGCAGCCTTTGCCGCGAAAAATTGTGCCGTTACGGAACAGAGCAGGCCGACCGCCGCAAGGGCCAGAAGCAAAAGCCCCATATTAATAATGAAGCTTTTGCTTTTGCCGTCAATGCCGTTGTCAATAATTGCAGCAACGATGAGCGGCACAAAAAGCTCAAATGTTGCTTCCAAAAGTTTGAAAAGCGGAGCCAGAATGCATTCCTTTCGGAACTTTTTCATGTATATCAAAAGTTTCTTCATTTTCACTTCCACCTTTGCATTCAGCTTTTGCGGGAGGCGGTGCATCCCGACGGCACAATGCGGCTGCATCCGTCTGCGCGGCGGAATTGTGCCTTATTTGAAACATTATACAGCAAAATCAAGGCTGTTTCCATATAGAATGAGGCAATGCCGCAAGATAAATTCAATTCGTGCGGAAATAGACAAAATTAAGCCTTGCGAATGCTGTAAATAACCAATATAATATTAGCAGAGACGGAGAAGAGCGGCTTTTGCACCGAAACGGGCTTTCCCGCAGGAATAACGGAAACGGAAACGGAAAGGATGAACCGAATGGTAAAGGAACACAAAAAACACGGACGGCGGGTGCTGTGCATTTTCACGGCGGCGGTGATTGCGGCGGTTTCAATGCTTTGCTTTGCGGGCTGCGGATCAAAATCAACCGAGGAAAAGACGGTTTCGGGAATTATCACCGTTATTGCCGACGGAAAGTACACTTTGCAGCCGGGGACGATCGAAAGCACCGAAAATCAATTTCCCGGCGGAATGAATGACGGATCCCGCCGTGACGGTTCGGCTCCGGCCGCACCGAACAACAACAGTAAAATTTCGGATAATGACGGCGCCGAACCGGCCGACAGAGGCGCGAAAGATACAAATACAAACGATAGGAACGATACGGGCAAACAGAGTGAAGGCAATCCTCCCGAAGGCAACCCCCCCGAAGGCAATCCTCCGGAAGGGAATCCCGGTTCGGGCATGAACCCGGGCGGCAGCAAAATAAGTTTCACCGAAAACGGTGAAGCGGTGATTGAATTCACCGTTGCAGAGGGTGCATATATTGCGAGCGGCACGGGATTCGTTTCGGCGGACAAACTTGCAGTCGGCAGCATTGTGACAGTTCGATTGAACGAAAAAAACGAGGCGCAGGCGATGATAATTTGCAGCGCCGAGGCGGGCGGTGCGGATGCAGCGATTCCGAACGATCCGAACGGACAAAAAAATACAGCGGCTCCGAACACACCGACGGTGAGCGATGAGCCGACGGTGAGCGATGAGCCGACGGTGAGCGATGAGCCGAGTTCCGAGCCGAACACAACGAACACCGGCTCAGTCAGAGAGAAAAACTGATTTTAAAATATATTTCTTCATGCCTCCTACACCATAGACTAAAGAGCCTGCCGAAAAAGCAGGCTCTTTTCCGAATCCCGTGCGGTCTAAAGCTTTTGATTACAGCTCATTAAGCATTGCGCAAACAAAATCCTTTGCAATTTCGGAAGCACGGGAACAGTTTTCTTCAAATGTGCCGACTCCGCTGTGTTTTGCGGTGTCCGTGATGCAGCGCAACGCGATGAAGCGAACGCCGTTCAGATAGCAGACATGAGCGATCGCAGCGGATTCCATATCAACCGCAAGCGGTGCAAGGCGGGAATTAATATCCGCACGTCCCTCGTCGGCAATGAACGCTTCACCTGTTGCGGTACGCCCGAAAAATATCCGCTGTCCGCGCTCGGCAAGGGGTTTTGCTGCGGCTTTCGCTGCCGAAACAAGCTCCGAAGAGGCGGGGAAGAACTGTGTTTTCATAAACGGGTGATAATCGGTCAAAATTCGTTCGTGAACATCGTGATAGCAGGCTTCGGCTGCAACAACGGTGTCGAACAGCTGAAGGTCTTCCGCCATTCCGCCGGAGGCTCCCGCACTGATGACGGTGTCCGCACCGTAACAGTCTATCATAATTTGTGCGGCTGCGGCGGCATTAACTTTGCAAACGCCGCAATAAACCGCCGCGACTTCAAACCCGTTCAGCCTGCCCTCGTGAATGCGCAGCATTGCCCGTTCGGAAATTGTCGGGTTTTCAATCAACGGAAGAAACGGAGCAAGCTCACGCTCGCTCGCACAGATAATTGCAATCTTTTTGAATTCGGATTTCATGATCATAACCTCATCTTATAAATTACTTTAAATTAAATATTACGCGCAAAGATATATTTTGCAGACTAAGACGCAATACGCGCCGCAAAACGCAAAATCATGCTGCGGGGCTCGTCAATCAGCCACGCGGGCAAATCTTCAACATAGACCGTGCGTTCAACGGAAAGACCCTTTGCTTCTGCAAGCTCAACAAAGCGTTTTACCCACGGCGAGATATAAAAAATCTGCTCATTGTCCGCCTCGTGCAGGAACATGCAGGCATATTGCCCGGCGGGAAGGAACTCATTGGCGGTTTCCGAACGGCAATGCTTAAAAAAACGGCGCGGATGAAGGGCTTCGGCATCCTCTTCAACCCCGAGATAATGACCGAGGGAGAAGTAGCTTATGCCGAGGGAATGATTGCTGCCGACATTATCGGCGTTTATTGCGGAGATTGGCAGTGCGGGCGCATTTTCCGTAAAAATCTCGCCGGGCGTGTGCTCAAGATAACTTTTGCGCAGGGCAACTCTCCGCTCAATATAGCAAAGTCCCGCCTGCATATCCGCCATTTGCCGCATGACGCGCTGACGGCAGTCGTTTACAATGTCGATATTATGTCCGCTTTCGCAGAGCAGCATGGATTTGATTTCACGAAGGTTCAGCCCCGCCGATTGCAGCAGGCGGATGGATTCCATGCGCGGCAATTGCGAAAAATCGTATTCACGGTAGCCGTTGGGCAGTATGCGCGCAGGCTTGAGCAAATCGATTTCATCATAAAAGAACAGCGTCCGCTTTTCAACTCCGCAGAGCTTTGCAAATTCCTTTGTTGTCACGGCGGCTCCTTCCGCGGCTGAATGTTTTCGGCATGAAAACATTGCGCGTCCAAAAAATTTTTTGAAAGGGCTTGACTGTAACGTTACGTTATACCCTATATTGATTGTATCACCGAAATCGACATTATTCAACCCCAAAACGGAGGTTTTTTCGGGTCGCACGGTTCGAGTGCGGCCCGGAGCTCCTCCGAAAACGGTGATGAAGCAAAAGGCTGATAAAAGAGGCGGGGTTCCGTGCTTTTTTTGCATAATCAGATGACTCCTTTCGAAAACGGGGCGGCGCGGCTGCCTCGTTTTCGAGTTTGCATAACGGAGCGCGGATTGGCAGGCTTGCAAAAGTTTCGGTTAAATCCGCCGAAATTGGGGCGGCACCGGGCTGAACCTGCCGCGAAACCGCACCGAATTAAAACCGAGATTATTAAAGCAATTATAAAAACAAAATGAAAACTCCGCATAAACGGCGGAGTTTTCGCATGAACAAGGGAATCTTCTCCTCTTGAGGTGTAATCTCCTCCAAAATTTTTTCCGGCTCTGTCTTCTCAACTTTTTTACTGATCTTCATCCGGTTCCACACATAGATGCTGGAAAGCAATACTAAAATAATTGCGACCAGATAATTCCACGGACGTTTCAAAAGCCATACACACAGAACCACTGCCAGTACCGCTGCCAATATTTCCAATGGATGTACTCTCCATTTAGATGGCCGTATCTCATCTATCATGTGTTTGGGTTCTTCTTCATCCTGCTTAAGCAACAGCCTGGATTCTCGCTCCCGCACTTTTCTAAACTCAATCTCTTCTTCCAAATGTGCCTGTTCTTCTTCCAGTTTATGAATATCACGCCACACATAAGACATTTCCTGAGAAATGTGTTCTCTTTTATCCTGGCGTTTTTCCATTTGCTTTTGCATCTCATGCAAACTTTCTTTTTTCTGCTCTTTCAAATAATCTATAGCTGCCGCCAGATCAAGTTCCCCATCTCCGGTCGCATAATAATTAGATGCATAATTTTTCAATTCCTCGGAGAGCGTCATTCCAGGCTTTATCCTCATCTGTGCCATAGCCATCGTATCATCATAAATTTGTGGACTCAAATCACCCATG
>ERZ1031347.480-NODE-480-length-18047-cov-10.467041_pt1 | contig 18047 bp, 7 predicted proteins | sample MGYA00517106_ERZ1031347 | MGnify/ENA primary metagenome ERZ1031347 (study PRJEB33719, sample SAMN04261392) | wastewater metagenome | biome: periurban shantytown; feature: human; material: feces | host: Homo sapiens | place: Peru: Lima | collected 2012-07-19 ...
AATCATGCGAACGGCAGTGTAAACTTCGGAACCATCACCTACGGCAAAAACGATTTGGGGGATGCGACGGAAAAAACCTTTACCTATAAGGTTACCGAATCCGGAAATCATCCGGGCGTTGCCAACGACACCGAGACCAAGACCGTAAAGGTAACGGTAACGGATGACGGAAAGGGCCACATTACGGCTGAGCTGGATCCAAAGGCGGCACCGCTGTTCACGTTTACCAATACGTACAGTACAAGCTCCAAGGAATCCTCTGTCACCGGACAGGTCTCCATCAAGAAGGCACTGGCCGGACGTGCGATGGAAGACGGCGAATTCCACTTTGTATTGAAGGACGAAAAGGGAAAGATCGTTGGCAATGCGACCAACGATAAGGATGGAAACATCACCTTCGATAAGCTGACCTTCAAGAATGTGGGCACTTACAATTACACCGTAGAGGAGACTGCCGGAAACGACAGACACATCACCTACGATACGACTTCGTACCGTGTTAGTGCGGTTGTAACGGACAATCTGGATGGTACTCTGAAGGTCACCTGGAAGAGCGGAACCGGAGCAATCCTGTTTAAGAACACCTACACACCGGATTCGACCGATGCAGCGCCGAGCGTAGAGAAGAAGATTGCCGGAAAGAATCCGGCGAAGAACAGCACCTTCCACTTCACCCTCACCGGCAAAGACAATGCACCGATGCCGGAAGGAAGCAAGGATGGCCGGAAGACGGTAAAGATCACGGGCGAAGGAAAGGCGGACTTCGGAAAGATTACCTTCACCAAGGCCGGAACCTACACCTACAAGGTTACCGAGAAGCTTGGAAATGAATCCAGCTACAATTATGACTCCACCGAATACACCCTGACCTACAAGGTAACGGATGTACGCGGTGCCCTGAAGGCAGAGCAGAGCATCACCGCCGGCGGCAAGAGTGCAGACGCAATGGTATTTACCAATAAGTATGCACCGGCGTCTATGGAAGGCGATGCAGCCATTACCGGTACGAAAGAACTGGTAGGACGAAGCATGCTGAAGGGAGAGAAGTTCGAATTCGCACTGAAGGCCGGCGATGCGGCAACGCAGAAGGCCATCGACGAGAAGGATATCGTTCTGGACGATACCAACGCAAGCCTGAGTGGTATGAAGGACGGCGAGAAAGCCACCTTCTCCTTTGGCAGAGCGGAATTCTCCAAAGAAGGGGAATATACTTTTACCGTAACGGAGAAGGACGGCGGAAAGGCCGGAATGACCTATGACGATAATGAAAAGGTCCTCAAGGTTAAGGTTACCAAGAAGAACGGCGTTATGACCGCGGTTCAGGAGGAGACACCGGCATTCCGAAACATCTACGAGGCAGCCGGAGAGTACACGCCGGAAGGAACGAAGACACTTCTGAGCGAAAAGAAGAACAAGCTGACGGTTAAGGCCGGTGAGTTCAAGTTTAGCGTATACTATGCCGGTCATGAAGATCAGAAACCGGTAACCACGGGAGTCACCACAAGCGGCAAGGATGCAGCTATTCATTTCGGCACCCTGTCCTACACCGTTTCCGATTTGGAGAAGCTGGTGACGAAGGGTTACGCAGCAAAGACCGCAAAGGAAGACGGTGCAGAATACAGCATCAACTATGTGGTCACCGAGAATGCAACGGGCAACAGTGCGCTGCAGCAGAATACCCAGTCCACACCGTTCCGGGTAGTGGTAAAGGACAATGCCGGCGGCAGACTGTCCGTGGAATCCGGAACCGGAAAGAAGCTGGATTTCGAGAACGAGTACAAGTCGGAGAAGGCAACGGTAAGCTTTGAAGGTCTGAAAGTACTGGAAGGCCGTAAGCTGAATGCGGATGAGTTCACATTCCATGTGACGTCCGATGATGAAAATGCCCCGATGCCGGAGCAGACGGAAGTGAAGAACAAGGCCAACGGCCAGATTAGCTTTGGAACCATCACCTACGGCAAGGACGACCTGGGCGACGAGACGGAGAAGACCTTTACTTACAAGGTAAAAGAATCCGGAAACCGGCCGGGTGTTGCCAACGACACCGAGACCAAGACTGTAAAGGTAACGGTAAAGGACGATGGAAAGGGCCACATCACGGCAGAGACCGATCCGAAGGCGACACCGCTGTTCGCATTTAACAATACGTACAGTACTCAGCCGATGGATTCCTCTGTCACCGGTCAGGTTTGGATCAAGAAGGCTCTTGCCGGACGGTCTATGGAAGAGGGCGAATTCCACTTCGTTCTGAAGAACGAGGAAGGAAAGACCGTTGACAATGCAGTCAACGACAAGGATGGAAACATCACCTTCAAGAAGTTGACCTTCAAGAATGTGGGAACCTACAACTACACTGTAGAAGAGGTGGCCGGAAATGACCGACACATCACCTACGATAAGAATTCGTATAACGTCAGCGCTGCTGTAACAGATAACCTGGACGGTACGCTGAAAGTAACCTGGACCAGCGGAACCGGAGCAATCCTGTTCAAGAACACCTACACGGTGGATCCGACGGATGCGACTCCGAGCGTGGAGAAGAAGATTGCCGGAGGAAATCCGGCGAAGGACAGCACCTTCCGCTTCACCCTCACCGGTAAAGACAATGCGCCGATGCCGGAAGGCAGCAAGGATGGCGTGAAGTCGGCATCGATTACGGGCGAAGGAAAGGCAGATTTCGGAAAGATTACCTTCGATAAAGCCGGAACCTACACCTACAAGGTGGCAGAGGAGAACGGAAACGAGTCCAGCTACAACTACGACTCCACCGAATACACCCTGACCTACAAGGTAACGGATGTAAAGGGCGAGCTGAAGGCTGAACAGAGCATCACCGCCGGCGACAAGAGTGCCGATGAAATGGTATTTACCAATGAGTATGCACCGGCATCCATGGACGGCGACACCGCCATCACCGGAACGAAGGAACTGACAGGCCGCAGCATGCTGAAGGACGAGAAGTTCGAGTTCACGCTGAAGGCCGGGGATGAGGCGACTCAGAAGGCCATCGACGAGAAGGACATCGTTCTGGATGACACCCATGCAAGCCTGAGCGGAATGAGAGACGGTCAGAAGTCCACATTCTCCTTCGGCAGAGCCGAGTTCTCTAAGGAGGGAGAGTACACCTTCACCGTAACGGAGAAGGACGGCGGAAAAGCCGGAATGACCTACGACACCAAGGAAAAGACATTCAAGGTAAAGGTTGCCAAGGAAAACGGCATCATGACGGCAGTTCAGGAGGAAACTCCGACATTTAAGAACGTTTACGAAGCATCCGGTGAATACACACCGGCCGGAACCAAGACACTGCTGAGCGAGAACGGAAACAAGCTGTCTGTAAAAGACAACCAGTTCAAGTTCAGCGTGTACTATGCCGGTCATACGGATGGAGAAGCGGTAACCACCGGAACTACCGGAAACGGTAAGGATGCCGAAATTGGTTTTGGCAAGTTGTCCTACACCATTTCCGACCTGGAGAAGCTGGTGGCAAAGGGATATGTCGACAAGGCAGAGCTGGATAACGGTGCAAGATACTACATCGACTATGTGGTAATCGAGAATGCATCGGACAACAGCGCCCTGCAGGCAAACACCCAGGCGCCGACCTTCCGGGTGGAGGTAACGGACAACGGAGACGGAACCCTGACGGCAGCATCGGAAGAGGGCTCGAAGCTTGCTTTTGAGAACCTGTACAAGTCGGATAAGGCAACGGTTCACTTCAACGGACAGAAGGTACTGGAGGGACGGCCGCTGAAGGCGGACGAATTCACCTTTAATATGACCGCCGATGAAGGGAACGCACCGATGCCGGAGAAGACGGAAGTGAAGAACGAAGAAGGCGGAAACGTTGACTTCGGAACCATCACTTACGGCAAGGATGACCTGGGCGACGAGACGGAGAAGACCTTTACCTATCAGGTAAAAGAAGCCGGAGAGCAGCCGGGCGTTGCCAACGACACCGAGACCAAGACCGTAAAGGTCACCGTAAAGGATGACGGAGAAGGCCATATCACGGCAGAGACGGAACCGAAGGAAGCACCGTTGTTCGCGTTTAACAACACCTACAGCACCACGTCCAAGGACTCCTCTGTAACGGATACGGTGAAAATCCGGAAGACCTTGACCGGCCGGAAACTGAAGAACAAGGAATTCACCTTTGTTCTGAAGGATAAGGACGGAAAGAACGTTGCGGAAGCGAAGAATAACGCCGACGGAAAGGTTACCTTTAAGAGCTTGACCTTCGACGAAGTGGGTACCTACAACTACACCGTCAAGGAAGTAAAGGGCAATGCAAAGCATGTAACCTATGATGCGAATGCATATAATGTAACGGCGACGGTTACGGATAACCTGGACGGAACGCTGTCCGTGAAATGGTCCACCGGAACCAAGAAGGAGATCCGCTTCTATAACCGGTATAAGACAAAAACAGTGACATCGAATTCGAACGGAAAGCACGGCGGAAAGGACGATAACAACAATATCGGTCCGTTCACCGGGGATGACAGCAATACGGACCTGTATCTGGGTCTGCTGGGCGCATCCGCTGCAGTCCTTGCAGCGCTGGCCGGAAGCCGGAAGAAGAGAAAACTGTAAAAACAGGCAGATAAGGTAATCTGCTGAAAACGAGAGAAGCTGCTGCACCGGGAGGTGCGGCGGCTTCTTCGCGTTTTTTGGCGAAGAGAAAAATGCAAATCATGCATACAAATTACTGAAATAAAATTTAAACAACTTAGCTATTAAGAATTTTAATTGAACTTAAAAGTTATTTACAAGAAAAGTAAGGTTTGCTATTCTTGTAAACGGTCAGCCACTTTCTAAGTGGCGCTTACAGTATTCAATTCAATAAGCATTATTTTCTATTCAGTAAAATTCTTTGAGGTGTAACAATGGGGAAAACAAGACTAAAGAAGATTGCTGCATGGCTGCTTGCTTTTTGTACGTTTTTTTGTTACGTGCCGACTTCTGTTTTTGCAGATGAGGATGTAACGTACGGAAGCGCCGGCGATACAGTGAAGGATGTCAATTACCGGACAATTCTGGGAGATGCCGTGAACTACGGGGTGGTAGCAGACACCTTTGTTCATCAGAATCACACGCAGACGAATTTTGCGGTCAATGAATATGTCCGTGAGGGAGAGCAGATCCTGGAGGCGGACCTGATGGGAGAAGGAAATATCCCATTCATCATTGGGGAGATGTCGAACAAGATCCGTTTCGGTCAGCATACGTTTAATAACGCAAATGTGACCATGGACATCGTAACCAACGAAAAATACAAAGGAGATGACAGCCTTTTCATCCGGGACAACAAGGATCGGGTTGCGGTAAATGCCAACTATGAATCGGAGGCATCCATTCGAAATAAAGTGTCCGCACTTCAGCAGCATGCGGCGGAATGGTCTGAGAAATTGGCGGCGAAAGAGCCGACGGTGACCCTGTCCAAGACCATGCGGGGCAATACCATCGACGTTACTCGCTACGATGCGGATGCGGTGATCTATGTCAGCGTTCCGGAAGACGGAAATTTTCTGACGGAAGTGGTGAATCACAGCCTGACAATTAAAAAGAAATCCAACCAGATTGTGGTATTCAATATTCCGAATAAGAATATCTCGCTGAGAGAGTTCACCGTTGTGGCAGATGGGGAAACGGTTCGGTCCCAGACCAGCCAGAGCAATACCAATCAGAAGGCCGATGAAGAAATCCTTCGGAAGGTAATCTGGAATATGCCGAATGCGGAGAACGTGAATCTGAAAGATAACGTGGGAATGTTCCTGGTGCCGAAAGAGACAGCCACGGTGAACTTGGACGGCGGCGCCGTTGGCGGCTGGATGGTTACCGGCGGCACCCTAAAGGGAAATGCGGAATGGCATTTCATGTTCCAGGGACGAAATAACAGCAATAAGCCAAATAATAAGCCCGATGCACCGGCTATGAAGGATGCCAATGGTTCGATTATCCTTCAGGGAACCAAGAAGCTGGAAGGAAGAGATTTCCAGAAAGGGGATTCCTGGAACTTTACCCTGAAGCCGGTGACGGAAAATGCACCGATGCCGGACAACACCACCGTTGCCATCCATCCGGAGAAGGACAATTCGGTCGCCTTTGCTTTTGACGAAATTAGTTTTACCAAAAGTGATCTGAATGGATTGAAAGAGAAGCAGTTTACATATGAGATTGCGGAAAGCGGACAGGTGCAGAACGTCATCAACGATTCGGCGAAGCATACGGTTACCGTGACGGTAAAGGATGACGGAACCAATAAGCTGGACGTTCAGGCGAAGTATAGCGATGGCGATTCGGCGAAGTTCGTGAACACCTTCACCATCGCATCGGCCAGCACCGTGATCACCGGAATTAAGCAGCTTTCGGGCCGGAACATGCAGAAGGAAGAGCAGTTCCGCTTTGCTTTGGAAGCCGGGGATGAGGCGACCCGGAAAGCGATTGCAGACAAGGATGTCCTGTTGGCGGAGGACAGCGCGAGACTGAACGGTTTGGCGAACGGCGAGCAGGCGACGATTTCCTTCGGAGAAGCGAAATTCTACAAGGAAGGGGAATACACGTTCCGGGTAAAAGAAGAACGGGGCGATAAAGCCGGAATGGCGTACGATACCGAGGCAAAAACCTTAAAGGTAAAGGTTGCCCGGGAAAACGGCGCGCTAAAGGCCGTACAGGAAGAGACCCCAACCTTTACGAACACCTACGACGCAAAAGGTGAACTTACTTTGAAGGGAACCAAAACCCTGCTGAGCGGGAAGGAAAATAAACTGAGCGTGAAGGATGGCCAGTTCCGATTCAGCGTATATTATGCCGGTCACGAAGATATGGATCCGGTGACCACCGGAACTACCGGAAGCGGCAAGGAAGCGGAAATTCATTTTGGCAAGATTTCCTACACCGTTTCCGAACTGGAAAAGCTGGTGCAGGACGGATATGCGAACAAGGTGGAAATCGATGGCGGCGCAAGATACGTCATCAACTACGTGGTAACCGAGGATCCTGCCGATAACGATGCACTGCAGCAGAATACGGAAGCGAAGGGCGTTCAGGTCTTCGTGCAGGACAACGGCGACGGAACGCTGTCGGTGGAATCCGAAGGTGCGGATCACCTTGATTTCGAGAACCGGTACAAGTCCGATGAGGCAGCGGTGGCTTTGGAAGGCCTGAAGGTGCTGGAAGGTCGGAGTCTGCAGGCGGACGAATTCACCTTTACATTGACTTCCGAGGATGCGGATACACCGATGCCGGAGAAAACGGAAGTAAAGAACGACGCAAAGGGTCAGATCAATTTCGGAACCATCACTTTTGACAAGGATGATCTGGGCGATGAGGCGGAGAAGACTTTCATCTATAAGATCCAAGAATCCGGAAATCAGCCGGGCGTTGCCAATGACACGGAAGTGAAGACCGTGAAGGTAACGGTGAAAGATGACGGCACGGGCAAAATCTCTGCAACGACGGAAACGACAGATGCACCGCTGTTTACTTTTACCAATACGTACCGCACGGATAAAGTAAAATCCTCCGTAACGGATTGGATTAAGATTCGGAAGAAGCTGACCGGCCGGACGCTGAAATCGGACGAATTCACCTTTGTTCTGAAGGATGAAGACGGAAAAACGGTGGGAAAGGCCACGAACGATTCGGAAGGAAATATCCTCTTCGACAAGCTCACCTTTGAGAAAGCCGGAACCTATAACTACAAGATTATGGAAGAAAAGGGCGACGACAAAAACATAACTTACGATTCCGCATCGTATCAGGTGACGGCCGTGGTAACGGATGAACAGGACGGTACGCTGTCCGTGAAGTGGAACTATGGGGCCAACAAGACCGTTCAATTCCGGAATACCTATACAAAGCAGGGTAAAAAGACCACACCGGATACCGGGGACACTTCCGAGATGCCGCTGTATGTAATTTTGCTGATTCTGGGAATTGCGGGATTAGGCACCCTTGGAATTTACAGAAGAAAAATGAATAGATAGTGCTGAAACGCGGATAGCGGGAAAGCACAGGCGAAAGTGGCAGAAGCCGCTGCACCGGGAGGTGCGGCGGCTTCTGTTTTTTGAGGCCGGCCGGATTTCCGGCGAAAGGGTGCCTAGCGGCCGGCAATTGTGTGAAGATTTTGCTCCCCGGAACGGAGGAATAAGGGCTAGCGAGGAGCGGGGAGCAAACCGGCCGGCCGGATTGCCGGCGAAAGGGCGCTCGGCGGCCGGCGATTGTGTGAAGATTTTGCTCCCCGGAACGGAGGAATAAGGCTTAGCGGGGAGCGGGGAGCAAAGAGGCCGGCCGGATTGCCGGCGAAAGAGCGCCTAGCGGCCGGAGATTGTGTGAAAATTTTGCTCCCCGGAACGGAGGAATAAGGGCTAGCGGGGGTCGGGGAGCAAAGAGACCGATTGGTTTGCCGGGGAAAGGGAGCTCGGCGGCCGGAGATTGTGTGAAGATTTTGCTCCCCGGAACGGAGGCACAAGGCCTAGCGGGGAGAGGGGAGCAAAGAGGCCGGCCGCCGGGCGGCGCCAATGGTAATATCCACTTGACAGATACCCCTCGGGGGTATATCATATCGGATATAAAGATACCCCGTGGGGGTATATGAGGCCGGAAGGCACTACTGAGAAACGACTTGCAATCAACAATAGGACAACAAACGGAAAGGAATCCAAATGGACAACGGACTTAACAAGGAATTAAAGAAATCCAGCGAGCAACTCACGGAGCAATCCAACGAGCACTCCCAGGAGGATTCCCGGGAGGAATCCGGGAAGAATGGTTGCTGCTGCGGGACGCGGCACAAGAAAAGGACGGAAGAGGAGCAGAAGGCCCTGCTCACCCGGCTGAAGCGCATCGAAGGGCAGATTCGGGGCTTGCAAAAAATGGTGGAGAGCGACGCCTACTGCCCGGATATTCTGGTGCAGTCCTCTGCCGCCACCAGCGCGTTGAACAGCTTTAACAAGGTGCTGCTGGGGTGCCATATCCGCAGCTGCGTGGCCGATGACATTCGTGCCGGCAAGGACGAGACCGTGGATGAGCTGTGCGAACTGCTTCAGCGTCTGATGAAGTAGGACGAGACCGTGGACGAGCTGTGCGAGCTGCTGCAGCGCCTGATGAAATAGGACGAGGGTGCAGAGAATTAGGGGGATTGAAATTATGGACAACATAAGGAGGATTGAATTTTGGAACAATATATCGTAACGGGAATGACCTGCGCTGCCTGCCAGGCCCACGTGGAGAAAGCCGTGAGCGGCGTGCCGGGGGCGGACCGCGTGACCGTATCGCTGCTGACCCATTCCATGACGGTGGAAGGAGCAGCAACGCCGGAGTCCGTGATATCTGCCGTGCAGAATGCGGGCTACGATGCGGAGCTAAAAAAAGAATCCGCCGGGCAGGGACGTCCGGGAATGACCGAGCGTTTTCGGGCCGAAGAGGATGCCCTCCGGGATCGGGAGACGCCGAAGCTCCTTCGCCGGTTGAAGCTGTCCATCGGAGTGCTTTTGGTGCTCATGTACATCACCATGGGCCACAACATGCTGAACTGGCCGGTGCCGAATTTTCTGAACCACAACCACATCGGACTGGGGATTTTGCAGATGCTGCTGGCCCTGATCATCATGACCATCAACCGGGACTTCTTCCGCTCCGGCTTCAAATCCCTGCGGCACGGAGCGCCCAACATGGACACTTTGGTGGCCTTGGGTTCCGGCGTATCCTTTCTCTGGTCCCTGTTCATCCTGCTGAAGATGACCCGCATGGTCACCGACGGCACGGATAACATGGCCCTGATGCCGCTGTACCACAACCAGCTGTACTTTGAATCCGCGGCCATGATTCTGGCCCTGATCACCATCGGAAAGACTTTGGAATCCATTTCCAAAGGCCGCACCACCGATGCCCTGAAAAACCTGCTGCAGATGGCGCCAAAGACCGCATTGCTGGAGCGAGACGGCGAGCTGCAGGAAGTGCCGGTGGATTCGGTACAGATCGGCGACATCTACATCGTGAAATCCGGCGACGCCATCCCGGTGGACGGCGTGGTGCTGGAAGGCACGGCCGCAGTGGACGAATCTCCGCTGACGGGCGAATCCGTGCCGGTGGACAAGGCACCGGGAGATTCCACCTCTGCCGCCACCATCAGCCAATCCGGCTATCTTCGGTGCCGAGCTACCCGGGTGGGAGAGGATACCACCTTTGCCCAGATTATCCGATTGGTAAGCGATGCGGCGGGCACGAAAGCGCCGATTGCCCGGATTGCGGACCGGGTCTCCGGCATTTTCGTACCGGCGGTAATCCTCATCTCGATACTGGTCTTTGCCCTTTGGATGCTGCAGGGAGCGGCGGTATCTCAAGCACTGGAACACGCCATCACCGTTCTGGTAATCTCCTGCCCTTGCGCCCTGGGTCTGGCAACCCCGGTGGCCATCATGGTGGGAAACGGAATGGGCGCCCGGAACGGCATCCTGTTCAAGACTTCGGAGTCACTGGAAAACGCGGGTAAAATCAATATCATCGCCCTGGACAAGACCGGTACCATTACGGAAGGTCGGCCTAAGGTGACTGATCTCCTTCCGGCGGAAGAAATTTCGGAAGAAACGCTTTTGAAATATGCCGCCGCGCTGGAGCACCGCAGCGAGCATCCGCTGGGAAAAGCCATTGTGGAATATGCCGGAGAAAAGGCGGGAGAGACGGAAGTGAAAGATTTCCGAGTACTCCCGGGAAACGGCTTGCAAGGCTCCGTGGATGGCGATACTATAGTGGGAGGTTCAGAGAAACATATCCGAAGCCGGATTTCCATTCCGGAGGAATTCACGAAGGCCTCCGCCCGTTTGGCCGCCTCCGGCAAAACGCCGATTTATTTTACCCGTGATAATGAGATTCTGGGGATCATCGCCGTGGCGGATACGGTGCGGGAGGATTCCCGGGAAGCCATTGCTCAGCTGCGGAACATGGGCGTGGAAGTGGTCATGCTCACCGGGGATAACCGGAACACGGCGGAAGCCATTGGCCGAGATGCGGGCGTGAAACATGTCATCGCCGGGGTGCTTCCGGACGGAAAGGAGCAGGTGATTCGCCGGCTTCAGGAGCACGGAACCGTGGCCATGGTGGGCGACGGAATCAACGATGCGCCGGCCCTGACCCGGGCGGATATCGGAATCGCCATTGGTGCCGGAACGGATGTGGCGGTGGACTCTGCGGAAGTGGTGCTGATGAATTCCCGCCTTTCCGATGTGGCGGCGGCCGTTCGGCTGAGCCGGGCCACCCTTCGGAACATCCACGAAAACCTGTTCTGGGCGTTTGCCTATAACATCCTGCTGATTCCAATGGCAGCGGGGCTGTATTCCGGGATTAGCTTGAACCCAATGTGGGGCGCGGCGGCCATGTCTCTGTCCAGTTTTACGGTGTGCATGAACGCCCTTCGCCTGAACCGTTTCCGGATGCAGGATACCGGCAAGGATCGGCCGCTTCGAAAACAGGCGACGTCGATGGAAGAAATCGAATATGAAATGGAATCGTTGTTGAAATCTAATGAAACAGAGGAGGAAAAGAAGATGACAACAGAAGTAAAGATTAAAGGAATGATGTGCCCGCACTGCGAGGCTCACGTGAAGAAGGCACTGGAGGCACTGGATGGCGTGGAGAGCGCGGCACCGGATAAGGATGCCGGCAATGCGGTGCTGACTCTTTCCAAGGATGTATCCGCCGATGTGATTAAGGCAGCGGTCGAAGATGCGGGATACGAATTTCTGGGAATGACCGAATAAGAGGTGTAATCCTGATTCTCATCGGAATCGAAATTTTTGTAACCGGAATATTGATAAACAGAAAACGGCGCTCCTGACGGGTTCAGGAGCGCCGGATGTTTTTTGCGTTCAATCCGGGGATAGGGTATAATGGGGCATAGTTTCGAAATCAGGAGGAATGGGAAATGACGAATGATACAAAAAAAGAATGGACGCCGGGCAAGCGAATCCGGCACGGATTGATATACGGGTTTTGCACGGCACTGCTGGTGCTGGTGCTGGAAGGCGCGCTGCGGGATTACGTGGTGGAAGGGGCCTTCCACCTGAAGCTCGGCACCACGGCCGGTGGCCTGATGCTGGGCGTGCTGATGGCGGCGGTGGAGGAATTTCTCTGCTGGTATTTTCTGTGCCGCAGTGAGAAGCAGCCGGGATTCGACCGGTATGCCTTCCGGAGCTATCTCCACGGGGGATTCTGGATTGTCCTGGGTTTTGTGGGACTGCTCTCGGCACTCACCACCTTGGGCGGCGGTGCGGTTCCGGCGGACGTGCGCTGGAATACCATTTTGAGCCCGTTCTTCACTATGGTAATCATGAGCTTTTTGCTGTGGAAGGGGTCTCGGGAAGGCGCCATGATTGTTCCCTGGTTCCTCCACGCTTTGTGGCTGTGCCCGCTGCTGATGGTGCTTCCGGGAAATGAAGTCACATCGGATATGGACCGGACGGTGGTGACCTTCGTTCTTGTTTTTACCCCGGTGTTCTACGTGGCGGCGCTGGTTATTTTTATAAGAAACCGAAAGAAGGTACGGGACCCGAAGGAATATATTCCGGCGGGACATGCCGTTTCTCGGCGAGGCAAGAAGAAGTCCCGAGAGGAGGAACAGCCGGCGCTGAGCCAGGCATTTGCGGAGGCGGCACCGGCGGAATCTGCGGAAGAAGCGGAAGCGGAGGACGCGCCGGATGTTGCGGAGGCGACGGACCGGTATGCGGCAGAAAAAGTGGAAGATCACTACCTATAATATGGAAGAAAGGGAATGCGTATGACGATGCAGGAGCATAGAGAGTTGGAAGTAAATGAGGTGCTGCACGGGTTTCGGGTGCAGCGGCGGGTGCCTTTGGAGGAGCTGCAGGGAACTCTGATTCAGATGGAGCACGAAGCCACCGGGCTGAAGCTGATTTGGCTGGACCGGGCGGAGGAGAACAAGACCTTTGGGATTGCCTTCAAGACGCTGCCGTGGAACGATACGGGAGTGTTCCACATTCTGGAACATTCAGTGCTGTGCGGATCGGACCGGTATCCGGTGAAGGAGCCCTTTGTGGAGCTGGTGAAGAATTCCCTGAACACTTTCCTGAATGCCATGACTTTTCCGGACAAAACCTTGTATCCGGTGGCCAGCAAGAATAACAAGGATTTCATCAATCTGATGCGGGTGTATATGGATGCGGTGCTGCATCCGGCCATCTATCGGAACCCGAACATTTTCCGGCAAGAGGGCTGGCACTACGCCTTCGACGAAGCCGGGACGCCGTCTTACAAGGGCGTAGTGTTCAACGAAATGAAGGGGGCCATGGCCAACGCCGACGAGCTGTTGGAGGATGCCATGTGTCAGGCGATGCTGCCGGATACGCCGTACCGATTCAATTCCGGCGGCGATCCGAAACACATTCCGGATTTGACCTACGAGGATTTCATCCACACCCAACGGAAATTCTATGCGCCGTCCAACGCCTACATCTGCCTGGACGGAAATCTGGATATCGACGAAGTGCTGGGCATTCTCCAGAACGAATACCTGAAGAATTTTGGACGGACCGAGCCGGTTCACTTCCCGCCGAAACAGGCGCCGGTGGACGGCGGAAGCCGCAGGGTTACCTACGAGATTGCGCCGGATGAGGAGAACGAACCGCGGATGCGGATTGCCTGGGGCGGCGTGATCGGCGATTACGACGACCGGGAGAAGCTGGTGGCCATGCACGTGCTGCACAGCGTCATCGCCCACAACAACCACTCCCCGCTGGTAAAATGCATTCTGGACAGGGGCCTGGCCGAGGACGTAATCGTCTCCGTGATGGATTCGGTGCGGCAGCCCTACGCCCGTATCGAAGTCCGGAATTATGCACCGGAGAATACGGATCTTATCCGCACCCTGATTCACGATGAGCTGAATCGTCTGGTAAAAGAAGGATTGGACCGGGAGGAGCTGGATTCCGCCCTGGCCAATACGGAATTCATCATGCGGGAACGGGATTTCGGATCCTACCCGTCGGGCTTGATCTACAGTTTCAACATCCTGGAGAGCTGGCTGTACGGCGGAAAGCCGGAAGCCAACCTGCAGGTGGGAGATATTTTCGAGAAGCTTCGGGAGAAAGCCGATCAAGGGTATTTCGAGGAACTCCTTCGGGCGGTTTATCTGGATAACGATCACCGCTGTGAGGTTATCATGGAACCTTCCCGCGCTGCGGGCGAAGAACGGCGAAAGGCAGAGGAGCAGCGGATTCGGGACGAGGAAGCAGCCTGGGATTCGGCGGAGAAGGAAGCCCTTCAGCGTCAGGAAAGAGAACTTCAGGAATGGCAGGAGGAGACGGATTCGGAGGAGGATCTGCAATGCCTGCCGCACCTGACTTTGGCGGATATTCAGGATATGCCGGAGGACATTCCGACGGAAGTGCGGGACATGGAAGGAACCAAGGTGTTGGTGCACGACATCCCAACCGGCGGAATCCTGTACGTAACGGCGTTCTTCGATATCACGGACCGAACAGAGGAAGAGCTGTCTCGAATTTCCTTCCTGACGGAAATTCTGGGCAAAATTGCCACCCGACGGTCCACCCCGACGGATCTGCTGAACCGGAGCCGCCTATACTGTGGAAATATTGATTTTAGCACGGCAACATTCTCGAAGAACAACGACGGCGCTTCCTATAAAGCGAAGTTGGTCGCCACCTTCAGCACCTTGCCGAAGAATTTGGAAGCGGCGGTGGCCCTGGTGACGGAAGTACTGAGGGAAACGCAGCTGCTGGATGAAGAGGCGGTTCGGAATCTGCTGAAACAGGACCGAGGCGATATGCAGCAGCAGATGGCCATGGCGGGGCATTCCCTGGGACTGCGCCGGCTGACGGCCATGTTCACCGGTGCCGGTGTGGTAAATGAATGCACCGACGGGCTGACCTATTACGAGTGGATGAAGAGGCAGGAAGAGAATTGGGACTGGACCTCCTTCCAAAACCTCCTGACCGAGGAACTGCACCGCTGCGTGAACCCGAACAAAATGATGCTGAGCATCACCGGGGGCACGGAGTCCGACGTTCAGACGCTGGTGACGGAGTTCCGGAACGGCTTGCCGGCAGAGGAATTCGAAGTGGCTTCGTCGGAAGCGGAAGGGCAGCCGGCGGTTCGTCCGTGGGGCGCCCGGAAAGAGGGCATCGTCATTCCGGCGGACATCTCCTTCGCCATCCGGGGCGGAGATATTACCCGGTTCGGCGCGCAGTGGAACGGGGAACTCTCCCTGGCGGCACGAATCGTTTCCTACGCGTACCTCTGGAATATCATCCGGGTGCAAGGCGGCGCTTATGGAACCGGCCTGACTGCCGGCGTGTCCGGACTGACGGCCTGCTACTCCTACCGGGACCCAAAGGGTGCGGAGTCCTTGAATAAATACGAAACCGTGGGAACCTTCCTGAAGGAGTTCACCGATGCCAATCCGGACCTCACCGGATTCATCATCGGGGCGGTGTCCGAGTCCTCTCGCGTACTGACGCCGCGCCTCAAAGGAAACGGGGCGGACAGCATGTACCTCAGCGAGCGGACCTATGAGGACCGCTGCACCGAGCGGCGGCGGGTGCTGAATTCCACGCCGGAGAAGCTGGCGAAGTATGCGGAACCCCTGTCAAAAGCCATCGCCGAAGGGGGCATCGTGCTGGTGGGCGGAAAGAACCAGCTGGAAGCCTATGGCGAGCTGGACCGGGTGATTACGGTATAGAAAACATGAACGGAATATCATTGAAGAAAAGTGGTAATGTTACCACTTTTTTTCAATGGCGTGGTTTCGTAAAATTCCGACAAACAACTCGGCATTGCGGTTGATAAATGCCGCCGGACCTCTATAATAGAAATAAGATTGAAAAGAGAGAAATAAATGAAATAGGGGGTATGACCATGAGAAAAACGAAAATAATTTGCACCATCGGACCGGCCAGCGAGTCGGAAGCTGTTTTTACGAAGATGTGCAAAGCGGGACTGAACGTGGCTCGGCTGAACTTCTCCCACGGAAATCACGAGGAGCATTTGAAGCGAATCCGGACGATTCGGAAGGTCCGGGAGGAGCTGAAGCTGCCGATTCCGATTATGCTGGACACCAAGGGTCCGGAGTACCGAATCGGCGTGTTCAAGGACCACCGGGTCACCCTGACGGACGGGCAGGATTTCACCTTTACCACGGAGGATATCGAGGGGGACGAGAGCCGGGTTTCCGTAAGCTACAAGGGATTCGCCAAAGACCTCCGGAAGGGCGACCGGGTGCTGGTGAACAACGGCCTGGTGGTGTGCACGGTAAAAGAAATCAACGGCAATGACGTGCTGTGCCGGGTGGATATCGGCGGCGAGCTGTCCGACCGGAAGAGCATGAATTTCCCGGGCCGGCTGATGAGCAATGCGTTCCTCAGCGAACAGGATAAGAAGGATTTGCTGTTCGGCATCGAGCAGGACGTGGATTACGTGGCGGCATCCTTTATGTCCACCAAAGAAGATGAAATGGAGATGCGGAATTTCCTGGATGAGAACGGCGGTCAGGACATCGACATCATCGCTAAAATCGAGAACCGGTCCGGCGTGGACAATGTGGAAGCGATTTCGGAAGTGGTGGACGGCATCATGGTGGCCCGGGGCGATCTGGGTGTAGAGATTCCCTTCGTGGAAGTTCCGGCGATTCAGAAGCAAATCGTCTCCAAGTGCCGGATGCTGGGAAAAAGAGTTATCGTGGCAACGGAAATGCTGGAATCCATGATTCACAACATTCGTCCGACCCGGGCGGAGATTTCCGATGTGGCCAACGCGGTGTACGAGGGAGCTTCGGCGGTGATGCTGTCGGGAGAAAGTGCCGCCGGAAAATATCCGGTGGATGCGGTTCGCACCATGGCGGAAGTGGCGGAATATACGGAAGAAAAAATCGATTACCGGAATCGGTTCCGCAAAACAGATTTCACCACGAAGAATATTCTGGACGCCATTTCCCACTCAGCCTGCCAGATGGCCATCGATGTGGAAGCGAAGTGCGTGATTGTCAGCTCCGTCAGCGGACTTACTGCGCGGATGGTAAGCCGTTTCCGAAATGCGGTGCCGATTATCGGAACCACCATTCGCCCGAAGGTATACCGGAAGCTGGCCCTTTCCTGGGGCGTCATTCCGGTGCTCTGTGAGGAATACGAATCCATGGACGTGCTGTTCTTCCATGCCATGAAGGAAGCCACCCGGATTCTGAACCTGGAAGTGGGGGACAACGTAATCATGATGGGCGGAAAGCTCAGCGGTATCACCGGAAATACCAATATGATTAAGTTCGAGACCATTAAGCGGATCTACGAATAGAAAAGCTAAAACCCTGCACCGGTCAGCAATCGCTTGACGCTGACCGTGCAGGTTTTTTTATAGAAGGAAGAATGCGGCCGGTCGGCTGGCCAGGTTCGCGCCCGCCTGCTCGCAAAGCCAATGAACTCGGTTTCCGAACGCGAACCTCGGGGCGGGAGTACCCAAGATTTTTTTCTTAAGAAATCTTAAGAAACTTTTTTTGTATAGCAATGTTATTTTAGTTTCTAGATGGTACAATTATAAAAATAAATGAAAGACAGTGGTGTTCTGTGTATAAAGCGGAGGGCGGAGCGATGAGAAGATATATTGAGAATATTATCGGGTTTGCACTTGTTGGAATTTCGATGTTGGTGCAAATGCGATACATTCAAAAAACTCAATACTTAATATATGCGTTCTTCATATTTTTCGCTGTAGGTATGATTTTGCATACAATAAAAGCAGTGGTAATAAAAAAATATGATCGAAAAACCTATGGGAATACATATATCCTACTTTGCATAAGTTTGCTTTCCGAACTTCCGATAATTTGGATGTACCGGAATTCTATTGCGGCAAACCAACAGGAAATCACCGGGATTGTTCGTGCCCTTATTTTTATTCTGGTTGTGCAAACGCTTCTTAGCGCAGTACTCAGTTTTACTTATCGGAAAAAGAAGTAATCGGTTATTTCAGCCTGCAAATAAAAAGTCAATAGTAAATTGATTATTTCAGGCAAAAAGTTT
>ERZ1031347.481-NODE-481-length-17901-cov-16.255912_pt1 | contig 17901 bp, 18 predicted proteins | sample MGYA00517106_ERZ1031347 | MGnify/ENA primary metagenome ERZ1031347 (study PRJEB33719, sample SAMN04261392) | wastewater metagenome | biome: periurban shantytown; feature: human; material: feces | host: Homo sapiens | place: Peru: Lima | collected 2012-07-19 ...
GGAAGATACGAAACAGGCTCTGAAGGGAAATTTGCAAGCAGATGGCGTGCAAAGTTGCCAGACGCTCTTTGTGCGATATTGCCTTAAAATATATGCCGAAATGTAGACGATAGGGGGTATTCCCGTGCCGCAGGACGAAGCCGCGTTTGCGAAGTTTTATGCACGGCATGTCGATACGGTATATCGTATGTGCTACATGCGGATGAAAAATCAGATGGATGCGGAAGATGTGACGCAGGACGTTTTTTTGCGGGCGATGCAGCAACCGCAGCTTTGGTCAGATGATGACCATGCCAGAGCATGGCTGTTGGTGACTGCGTCGAATCTTTGTAAAAATGCGATGCATCACTGGTCACGGACCAAGCGGGAAGAAGTCGAAGACTGGGAGGCAACTCTTGGAACAACGGCATCGCCGGATGAGGTTTCTGCTGTGATGTCGGCAGTAATGGGATTACCGGATCAATACAAGACCGTAGTGTATTTATTTTATTATGAAGGGTATTCCGGAGCAGAAATTGCCGGAATGCTGGGAAAAAAAGAATCCACAGTTCGTTCGCTGCTGCACCGCAGCAAGAAGATGCTGTTGAAAAAGTTAGGAGGTGAGCCGTATGCAGAAACAGGAAGATGAAAAGCTGGAACGCCGTCTGCATCAAGTGATGGAGCGGATCCAGCCCGATGAAGATGCGAAAGACCGCATGTATCTGGAGATCATGCGGCGTGCCTCTGTTGCTGAAACACCGCCGGCAAAACCGAAGCCGTGGTATCTCCGGTGGCAGACCAGTGCCGGAGCCTGTACCGCAGCACTGCTCTGTGTCGTTGTGGTGGCGGCGGCAGTGCACGGGAGAATGCCGCAGGGCGGCACCGGTCAACTGGATATTGTTTCTCCCACAGTGACGACACAGGCTTCTGAACTGCCGGCAGACACGGAGCAGCCGGACGAAACAGAAACAAGACCGCAGACAGAAACCGGCGTGACAGTGCACTCTGCGGAAATCACAGCAGGCACTGCTGCAGGAAATGCCAGTGCTGTCGCGGAAAGCAGTACTGTTCCGGCGGAAGATGAAATCGTTTCTCCGGAAATCACCGTGCCGCAGAAGCCGCAGCAGCAGGAAACCCAGCCGGTCGTGACGACTGCGGCTCCGCAGACCACTGCCGCAGCAACGACTGTTCCGAAAGCGGAAACCACTGCGGCACCGGAAACGGTCACCGAACCGCCGGCAACCACGGCGTCATCTGTGGAAACTGTGCCGATCCGGCAGAACATCTATCTGTATTATAAGCTGACGTGGGAGGGAAATCCCTACGATACAGATTATATGGAAGTGTCCAGCAGTTCTCTGGATCAGTATTTGGGATACGGCGTGACACGGGGCAATGATGTGGAAGATACGTATACCGTGTTGATCTACTCTATTGTCGGCGTGGATCCTGTACAGCAGGTAGCAGTACAGTATGCAGGGGAAGAAAAGTACTATGTTTTCACGATCCAGTGAATATAAGAGCTTATTGAAAAAATGAAATCCGGAATCGGTGTCACTAATCTGCCGTGGCACCGAATTTTTTTTAGGGCAATACTGAATAAAGCTTGTACAGTGTTGTTTTATCGGAAATATTGTCTTGACAAATCTGTAAAAAAACAGTATACTAGAACAGGAACGCTGAATATGCGGTATTTTTTTCTGATAACGGGGGTATCAAATTGGCAACTAAACGAGTAAAACAACTGGAAAAATTCCTGATCGGACTGGGAATTGCTTTGCTGGCGATGATCATCATCTGCATTATCGTGGTCAGCCGTGCGGACAAGGTTTCTGCACCGGACGCGATTCCGATTCTGACGACAACGACGACAACGACAACGACGACAGTCACCACGACCACGACGATCACATATGATTACACCATGCACATCGATATGGAAAAGGTCAAGCAGCATCATGAGAAAAATCCGGACGTTGTGGGCTGGGTCTATGTCAATGATACACCCATTGATTACCCCATTGTACAGAAGGACGACAATGCATATTATATCGACCGTGACTGGGAGGGCAATCACAGCTCTGCTGGCAGTATCTTCGAGGACTTCCGCGGCAAGATCGGCGAAACGGAAAACACCCTGCTCTATGGGCATAACATGGGAAATGGCTCCATGTTCCACTCGGTCAAGAGTTTCAAGGAAGAAGAATGGGGCAGACAGCACATTTATTTCGAGGTGGCAACACTGGACAAGCGGTATCTGTATCGCATCGTGGCATCTTCTGTGCTGAACGGTGAGGACGGTACAGCATTCGACTATTGGAACCGCATCACTCTGAATCAGGAGGAATTCCAGAAGTACATTGAGGAGATTCGCAGTACGGCGTTGATCTGGTACGCACCGGACGACGATCCGCCTGCATACGGGGACAAGATGATTGCCCTGCAAACCTGTAACTCCGGTGCAGACGACGGAATCCGCTGCCTGCTGTTCGGACAGTGTCTGGGCGAATTCTAAGGCGACACCGCACAAAGCCCGCCTGACGGCTTTGCACGCAATCTGCGTGCAGATTTTCCGTCATATTGCCCAGAAATCCCTTGCAATACGACTGCGTTCGAGGCAGGATTCTGCCCGAGAACAAAGGAGTGTCGCACTAAGATAAATTGTGACCGGCAGTATGCCTGCGGAATTTCTGTGCAATCTGCCGAAAAATCTGACAACGCACCTTACGCACAAGCTTTGTGCGGTGTTGCCCTAAGGCGACTTGAAAATCAAACATCACAAAAACGGGCACTCTGGAAAAATACCAGAGTGCCCGTTTGACTTTTCTCGGAAATACAAAGACAGCGTTACTGAAATCTCCGAAAAACAAAAAGAGCAGCACACTGCATGGTGCTGCTCCTTTTGTCTGTTATGTACGCTTAAAATCCGTTCAGATGATACTTGGTCATCAGGTTCGGATAGCATTTATAGCTGTAGTCCAGATCCACATTGCCGCTGATGCCGCTGACAGAACCAGTGCTGGAATACTGCCACATGCCATAGCTGGTCTTGGAGTAAGACGGGCGGCTGACACCGAAGTGTGCGACCCAGATGTCGTAGTCCTCCAGAACTGACTGATAGACATAGCTGTTCAGGAAACTTGCGTAGCTGTACAGGCTGATGTAGTATCCCTTGGATTCCATGGTGTCACAGAATGCCTGAATGATCGCAGATACCTGCTCCTTGGAAAGCTTGGTCTGGGTAGAATCTTCAATGTCTAGTACCAGCGGATATTCGAACTGGTATCCCTGCACAATGCTGGCAAATACTTCTGCTTCCTGCTTTGCCTCTGCCGGAGTGACAGCGTAGCTGTACCAGTATGCACCGCAGGCAACGCCTGCCGCCTTGGCATTCCGCATGTTCTGTTCAAAGTAAGGATCCTTCTGGCTGGCGTATTTGCCGTAGCCTGCACGGATAATGGCGAAGTCATTGCCTGCCGCCTTTACCGCATTCCAGTCGATGTTGCCCTGATACTTGGAAACGTCAATGCCGCGGTAAGAATCCTTCTGTGCCCATGCTCCGGTTGCCGTCTGTGTAGTGGTCACTGTGGTAGTTGTCGGAGCAGCAGTGGTGGCGAGGAGCGTTGTAGTTGCTTTCGTAGTAGCTTTGGTGGTAGTGCTGGAAGCAGGAAGCGAAGTTACCGCCATGGACTCTGCCGGCGTGGTCTTGCTTTCAGCAGATGCAGAAGCTGTGGAACTGTCCGTAGCGGTTTCCGGTACCGGCGGGAACGTACTGAGAATGGCCGTGGTGGTTTCGGTCAGCGTTGTGGTTGCAGTTGCCACCGGAACTGTGGTCGGCTGTGTGGTTTCCGTATTGCCGTTGCCGTTCGCAGCGTCCCACTCCTGCAAAAAGGCCAGTGCTTCGTCAGTATATCTGCCATAGGCACCGAAGTAAGCACACCAGTACATCAGCAGGAAAATGTCTGCACTGTCGATGGCACCGGAATGGTCAACGTCCAGAAGGACACTGTTTTTTTCGGAGAGCGTGGAAGCAAATCCCACACCGCCGTAGCTGCATTCCAGCATCACAGCATAGCCCAGCGTCAGAAAATCGCCGCGGTCAGCTTCCTGTATCAGCTGTTCCGGAGACTGTGTCATCCCCGGAATTGTTTCCTGCACGTCTGCCGCACTGGCAGAGAGCATGCCGCCGAAAGGCAGACAAGATACGCACAGGGCTGCCGCAGTCAGAAGCCCGTTCAGTTTACGGAAAAATTTGTTTGCCATAGAGAAAACCTCCTAATCTAAGGAAACACTGCATAAAGCCCGCTTGACGGCTTTGTACGCAATCTGCTTGCAGATTTTCCGTCATATTGCCCAGAAATCCCTTGCCAGACATACAGTCTGCCTGCGGAATTTCTATGCAATCTGCCGAAAAATCTGACTACGCATCTTACGCACAAGCTTTATTCAGTGTTTCCCTAATATTTGCATCAGATAACCAAAGATGCCCAGCTGGACGATTGCCAGCAGGGGAAAGAAAATGCGGAAATACCAGTGCTTGGTCTTGTGGTGAAAGAAGAACATGCCGATCGTGCCGCCGGTACCGCCGAACAGCAGTGCCGCCAGAAACAATGTCTTTTCCGGCACTCGCCACTGGTGGGTGCGGGCACGCTGCTTGTCTACGCCCATCAGGGCAAATGCCACCAGATTCACCAGCACAAACAGCACCAGAAGCACATAACGGGAAATCGCACTCATTTGGCTGCTCCGTTTCCGGAACGCAGCTGTCGGGGGAGAGTCGCGTTGATCGCTTCCTGCACCGCTTCATTGGGGGTGAAGATGATGCGTGTCGCACCATACTCCTCGGTTTCCAGATCGGCGTAATACTCGCCCTCACCGGTGTTGTCGGAACACAGGACAATGGTGCGGTCAGGATCGTCCGGAACAGCATCGGTCATTTCGCCGTAAGCATCAAACTTGGCAGTGCTGACCGTGATGAGGTGCACCCGCTTGCGGCGTGCAATGATCTTGTCCACGTCCATTTCCCCGTTGGTGACAGCGTATTCATATTCCACGGAAGTACCCGTGATCAGGAAATATGCTCCGTAGATGATCGCACAGGTAATCAGCAGGATAAACGGAATGTGTGTGACAAACACCAGAAAGACCGATGCGACACAGAGCACTACTGCCAGTGCAATGATGCCGGCACGCTTGGCATTGTCACGGGAATCCGGTCGCTTTTTTACCATGTACTCTGCAAAATTATCCATATCTATAAAAACTCCTTTTATGGGAACGTTCCGGCAAAATATTGCCCTGTCTGTTCCGGTCGCATTCTGAAAGGACGGATTTCAGAAAAATTATCACAGCCTGCTGTAAAAGCACCGATGTAATACATTTTTTTGTGCAAGTTGCTGAAAACATTTCTCTTTTTGTCGCGTCCAATTACCATTATACCATACTCCTCAAAAAAATTCAAGAAAAAAATTTCAAAAGGGCTTGATTTTTTTTTTGAAAACAGGTATAATGTGATTTGAAAACACAAAGACGAAGCGAGTAGGCATATTGCGGCGGCAAATTTCAGCGGATTTTCTGAAAGATGTTGCCGGAGAGCCTGCCGGTACAGAGAGCGGGGAGTGCTGAAAACCCGTCCGGCGGCATATGCTGAAGTTCCCTTCCGAGTGGCTGTGCTGAACCGGCTTTCACAGTAGGTGCAGATGTGGTGTTCGCATTAAGGACAGAAGAGTGACGGCTCTTTGAAAATGGGTGGTTTTGAACAAGCGTGAGCCTTGTCCTGTTTTCACAGGACAGGGCTTTTTTGATATGTGTTTCCCATAGGGCAATACCGCACAAAGAGCGTCTGGCGACTTTGCACGCCATCTGCTTGCAAATTTTTGTGCGGTATTGCCATAGAGCCAAATGCCCGCAGAACCTGCGGAAGAAAGGAACGATATTATGAAGGAACAATTGGAAGCGATCCGTGCGGCTGCCAAAAAGGCATTGTCGGACTGTGCGGATTCCAAGGTGCTGGAAACCCTGCGTGTACAGTATCTGGGAAAAAAAGGTGAACTGACCGGTATCCTGAAGCAGATGGGAAAGCTGTCCGCAGAGGAACGTCCGGCAATGGGACAGCTTGCCAATCAGGTGCGTGCAGATATTGAAACGGCACTGGCAGACAAGCAGAAGAAGCTGGCGGAGGCAATGCTGGCACACAAGCTGGAGGCAGAAACACTGGATATTACTCTCCCCGGCAAAAAGCAGAAAGTGGGCAGCATGCACCCGCTGACCATCGTGGAAAACGAGATTCGGGAAATCTTCCTCGGCATGGGCTTTTCTGTGGCAGACGGTCCGGAAGTGGAATACGACTACTACAACTTTGAAGCTCTGAACCTGCCGCCGGATCATCCGGCACGGGATACGCAGGATACCTTCTATATTACAGATAACATTCTGCTCCGTACCCAGACTTCTTCGGTACAGGTACACGTCATGGAAAATCAGAAGCCGCCGATCCGCGTGATCTCTCCGGGACGGGTTTACCGTTCGGACGCAGTGGACGCAACACATTCCCCGCTGTTCCACCAGATCGAGGGACTGGTCGTAGACAAGGGCATCACCATGGCAGACCTCAAGGGTACACTGGAACTGCTGATGCAGCGGCTGTACGGCGATGACTGCAAGATCCGTCTGCGTCCGCATCACTTCCCGTTCACCGAACCCAGTGCAGAAGTTGACGTGATGTGCTTCCAGTGTCACGGCAAGGGCTGCCGCATGTGCAAGGGCGAGGGCTATATCGAACTGCTGGGTGCCGGCATGGTGCACCCGAAAGTGCTGGAGGGCTGCGGCATTGACAGCAGTGTTTATTCCGGCTTTGCGTTCGGTCTGGGTCTGGAACGTATTGCTATGCGTCGTTATAACATCGGTGACATGCGTCTGCTCTATGAGAACGATTATCGGTTCTTGGAACAGTTCTGATCGGGAGGGAGAAAAACATGAATTTATCTTTGAAGTGGCTGGCTGACTACGTGGACTGCGGCGTTTCCGTCAAGGAATTCTGTGCCGGCATGACCATGAGTGGCTCCAAAGTGGAAACATATGAAACAGAGGGCGAAGTTGTCAAGAACGTGATCGTCGGCAAGCTGGTATCCATTACGCCCCACGAAAATTCCGATCACTTACAGGTGTGTCAGGTCGATGTCGGCGGCGACTCTCCGATCCAGATCGTGACCGGTGCCCAGAATATCGTAGAGGGTGCACTGGTGCCGGTGGCAATGATCGGTGCAGAACTGCCCGGCGGTGTCCGCATCAAAAAGGGCAAGCTCCGCGGCGTAGAGAGCAACGGCATGCTGTGCTCTCTGGGCGAACTTGGCCTGACCAAGCATGACTTCCCCTATGCCATTGAAGACGGCATTTTCCTCATCGAGGAGGACTGCACGGTGGGACAGGACATTCACGAGGCGATTGGTCTGAACGATACTTCTGTCGAATTCGAGATCACCTCCAACCGTCCGGACTGCCTGTCGGTAGTTGGTCTGGCAAGAGAAGCTGCCGTGACTTTCGGCAAGCCCATGAACCTGAAAGCACCGGAATTCCACGGCTCCGCAGACAAGCTTAGCGACAGCCTGTCGGTGTCTGTTGAAAATGCTGCACTCTGCCCGCGGTACATTGCCGGCATGGTGAAGAATGTCAAGATCGGTCCCTCTCCCCGCTGGATGCGGGAACGGCTTCGTGCCAGCGGCGTGCGTCCGATCAATAATCTGGTGGACATCACCAACTATGTCATGCTGGAATATGGTCAGCCGATGCACGCGTTCGACCAGCGGTATGTCAAGGACGGCAAGATCGTTGTCCGCAATGCCAAGGACGGCGAAACCATTACCACGCTGGACGGACAGGAACGGCAGCTTTCTCCGGAAATGCTGATCATTGCCGATGCAGAAAAGCCCATTGCCGTTGCCGGTGTCATGGGCGGCGAATACAGCGGCATTATGGACGACACCAATACCGTCATCTTTGAGTCGGCTTATTTCGAACCGGTACAGGTTCGCCGGACTGCCAAGAAGCTGGGCATGCGTACCGATGCTTCTGCACGCTATGAAAAGGGACTGGATCCGGACGGCTGCCCGCGTACACTGAAACGGGCAATGGAACTGGTAGAACTGCTGGGTGCCGGCGAACCGGTGGCAGAGTTCATTGAAGTGGACAACCGCACCGCAGAACCGGTGCAGATTCCCTTTGATCCGGATTGGATCAACCGGTTCCTGGGCACGGAAATTTCCCGTGAGGATATGGTCAAGACACTGGAAGCACTGGAAATTCATGTAGACGGCGACGTTTGCATTTCCCCCAGCTTCCGGATCGATCTGGAGCGTCCGGCAGATATTGCCGAAGAAGTGGCAAGAATTTACGGCTATAACAATATCCCGTCTACCGTTATTCGCGGTGTGGCAGAAGCACAGCTGACCCCGCAGCAGCAGTTCCTGCGAAAGGCAGAACAGACGATGGTGGGACTGGGCTATTACGGTACGCTGACTTATTCGTTCACTTCTCCGAAGTGCTTCGACCGCATCGGTCTGCCGGCAGACAGCAAGCTGCGTCAGACGATCACCATTACCAACCCGCTGGGCGAAGATACCAGTATCATGCGGACGACCACACTGCCCTGCATGCTGGACGTACTGGCAACCAACTATAAGAACCGGAATGCCGCTGTGGCACTGTACGAGATCGGCAAGGAATACCTGCCGACTGGTCCGGACACTTTACCGGAAGAACCCAACCGCCTGACAATCGGTATGTACGGCGGCGATGCAGACTTCTTTGCACTCAAGGGTGCGGTAGATGCCCTGCTGAAGGAACTGCGTCTGCCGAAGTACACCTATGTGCGTCCGTCGGAAGTGGAGGGCGTTTTTGAGGAGTGCTGTGCACTGCACCCCGGCAGAAGTGCTGTCATTCTCTGCGGAGAAACACCGGTAGGCTATCTGGGCGAACTGCACCCCACGGTGCAGAAGACCTACGGCATCGGCACCAGAACCTATGTGGCAAAACTGCTGGTACAGGAAATGGCTGCAATGGCAGAAACCGAAGTGACCTATCAGCCGCTGCCGAAGTTCCCGGCAATCACCCGTGACCTGAGCCTGCTGTGTGATGATGCACTGCCGGTTGGCAAAATGGAAGAAGCCATTGCACAGGCTGCCGGAAAGCTGCTGGAAGAAGTAACCTTGTTCGACGTGTACAAGGGCGACCAGATCGCTGCCGGCAAAAAGAGCGTATCGTTCTCTCTGCGGCTGCGTTCCCACGAGGGCACGCTGACTGACGAACAGGCAGATGCAGCCATGAAGCGGGTACTGAAAGCACTGGCTGCCATGGACGCTGTGCTGCGGGAAGCATAAGAGCAGGGCTGTCTATTTGAGGTGATTTCCATGAAAGAAAAAACGGAAAAACAACCAAAACCGAAAAAGGAAAAGCAGGAGCGTACTCCCAGAGAAGCGACTGCGTTAATGCTGGGACTGGTGGCACTGGGGCTTGCCGTTGTCGGTGTGGCATCGCTGCTCTGGCTGTCTACACTGGTGGCAGCCATTCTGGGCGGCATTGCCGTGCTGACTGGTTTTGCCAGCCTGATGGTGGGAAAAAGCGGAACTCTGCCGGCAATTGTTGCCGCAGTGGCAGGCTTTTTGACCGTGCTGTCCGCGATCATTTCTATGAAGATGCAGTAACCTAGGGCGTGTTGACACGAAGTCTGACATGTGCATTTTAGGGCGATTTTTCTTCGTTCGTTGTTGAAAACCCTTATTCGCATATCATGATAGTATCAATATTCCCTGAAACAGGAACATAAAAAAGCGTGCAGAAGTTCAGATACTTCTGCACGCTTTTGCTTTTGTCATCATGTTAACTTAGGATATGCTGCTGGAAATCTGATCCAGAATGCCGCTTCCTGCCAGAATCACCGCATTGACGATCCACATAATGATGCTGATAATAATGCCGATGATACCCAAGATCATGCCGGCTTTCTGTTTGCCGTCGGTGGAACCCTCTTTCTTTGCCATGACTGCCAGAATAATGGCAATGATGCCGCAGATGATACCTGCAAGCGGGATACAAAGTCCCAGCAGGGAAACGATTCCCAGTACCAGAGCCGCAACTGCCTTTCCGTTTTTCTGATTCATGTGTCAATTACCTCCTGTCCCCAAAATTATTTGACAAATCGCACGTAAAAATATGGAAGTGTCAAACAAATTTATTATAGCATAGAAACATGCAAATATCAAGTAAATAAATTATGAATTATAAAAACATTGTTCGGGATATTTGCTTTTTCGTGAAATATAGGGTATAATAAAATGGTCGAAAATGAAACAGCAGGAGGTACGGCATGGCATTTGAAATTGAAGCATTGACGGCGGAACAACGGGAACAGTTTGCAGCGAAGCAGATCCCCGATCCGTTATCTCCCGTTTTAGGGATTCTCAAGCCGAGAGAGTGGATCATAGATGCGGGAAAAGATGTGTTTTTGTTTGCAATCGGCGTGCATCGGGATTACCCGAATGAGGAGTTGTTCTTTTTTCACTGGAAAGATCAAGAGATGATTTTGCCGCTGAGAAAGGAAAACCAGCTGCCGAATACGCGAATCTGGAGTTTCCAAACCTCATGGGAAAATCCCTTGAGATACGTACAGGGGAATATCAGATCACAAATACTGGCAGATTTGAAGCAGGCGTTAGAGGTCTACAGAGTAGACGGAACATCTGACCCCAGCAATTTGGCAGTGCAGGTCGTGTGCGATTTTTAGGCGGTGCTGCAAAAGGTGTTTTTGTACACTTGACAATTGTCGCAGCTTATGCTATAATAAACTTGCATTGAAATAATATAATTGCAAGTAATCACCAAAAAAGAAAGCCTCCAGAGTTGCAGCTCCGGAGGCTTTCGCCTTATCTATAAAAATAAGGCGGAAATAAGTAGGCGTTATAACACACAGAAATTTTTTTGTCAATCCGGCAGAAGTACTGTCGGATTCCAACGCATTGCGAAAGGAGTATTTCATGATGCCGCACCAATTGAACTGGCAGGAAATCTGTCAGATGATACCCAAACGAAAAGCCGATGCCCAGAAAGGAGATTTCGGGCGGCTGCTCTGCATTACCGGAAGCCGGAATATGCCCGGAGCCTGCCTGCTTTCCACGCAGGCAGCCCTGCGGGGCGGTGCCGGACTGGTGACAGTTGCCACGGCTCCGGAAAATCCCATGCGGCTGGCGGCGGCAGCACCGGAAGCAATGTGGCTGCCGTTGGAAACGGACGAAGCCGGATTTCTCCGCAGCAGCGACCAGAACCGAAAAATGCTGGAAAAGCAGCTTTCCCGTGCCAATGCGGTGCTGCTCGGCTGCGGGCTGGGCGTGACCGAAGAAACCCGTCGGCTGGTGCACTGGGTGCTGGAACAGGCGGTGTGTCCGGTGGTGCTGGACGCAGATGGTCTAAACTGTGCGGTTTCCTGCATAGAGTTAAGCAGAAGGACAGGGAAGGACTGGATCCTGACACCGCACCCCGGCGAAATGGCACGGCTGACCGGACGTTCGATTCCGCAGATACAGGAAAACCGTGTGGAAACGGCAACGCAGTTTGCAGCCGCCTATCCGGTGACGCTGGCACTCAAGGGAGCCGGCACACTGGTGGCACAGGGGAGCCGTCTGGCACAGAACCCCACCGGCAATCCGGGCATGAGCCGCGGCGGAAGCGGGGACGTTCTCGCCGGACTGATCGCCGCCTTTGCCGCACAGGGGATTCCGTCTTGGGAGGCAGCCTGTGCAGGGGTGTATCTCCACGGCCTTGCCGGAGATGCGGCGGCGGCAGCACTGTCCCAGCAGGCAATGCTGCCGCGGGACTTGCTGGCATATCTGCCGCAGGTGCTGGTCAAGCTGGAACAGGAACGGTGAAATGTATCCGCCCTTTCTCTGCCCAAAATGTGCAACACTGCACAATATTGTCCGAAAGGCTCTGATTGGGAGGAAATTGCATGAAACGAAATTATAGTGCTGTCTTGAGTTTGCTGCTCGCCGGCGGGATCTGCTGTACCGGCTGTGCCAAAGCCGGCGGCGAAGCCACTGCTGCTCAAAAGCTGGGCGGCAGTTTTACCACGGAAATGACCATGACAATGGAGGACTGGACCGCAGCCGGCACGCTGTCCCGTTTGGGTGACGGAGCATGGAGTGTGTCGTTTGCCGAGCCGGCTACGCTTGCCGGTGTGGTGCTGGACTTTTCCGGCGGGGAAGTGACAGCGTCATATAAGGGGCTGGGCTTTTCCGTGCCACAGTCCGCCATGCCGGCGAAGTCGGTGCTGAGCCAGATGATTCAGGTGGTAGATGAACTGGCACAGCAGGAGGAGATCACCGGCAAGGAGCAGGACGGCTGCGTGTCGGTGGAGGGGGACTTGGAGGGCAATCCCTACACTTTGACACTGACGGAAAACGGGGATTTGTCCGGCTTTACCATGGAAAATTTTGATACCACCCTGACATTTACCCAGTTTCAGTCCGGAGCCGCTGTTGCAACGGAAACCACAACGCTGGAATCACGATAGTTCTGGAAGAAGGTCGCTGTATTGTGAAAACGGTACAGCGACCTTTTTAATTTTCTCACTGCAATTCATGAAATATTTTTATGTGTTGTAAACTACATTCACAGAAATATGGTATGATAAAAGATATAAAATAAAAATATGGAAGAAATCTTCTACAGGCAACACCGAACAAAGCTTGTGCAATACCGCACAATCTTTGTGCGGTATTGCACATATCAGAAAGGGGTTGTTTTCATGCAAAAGACACGCAAAATTTTTTCCAGTCTGACTGCGGCGGTGCTTGCCGGTGCAATGCTGGTTTCCGGCGGGGCAGTTTCCATGACGGTTTCCGCCGCATCTGCAAAGCCGGTTCTGGGCACAGATGTTACAGTGCCGTCAGCAGGCAATGTTCTCATCGGCATGGAGGGCACTTATGCCAACGATATACAGGCGGCTCTGAAGCTGGTGAACCAGTACCGCTGGGAGGCTTGCAGCAATGGTTATCCCAATCCGGTGAACGGCAAAAAGCTGACCAAAAACGACTATGTTCCCATGGAGTGGTCTGCCGGACTGGAATATCTGGCACGGATTCGTGCGGCAGAGAGTTCCCAGACGATTGCTCACGAACGCACCAATGGTTCCAATTGTTTTCAGATTCAGACCCCAGGGGGCTACAGTTCCGGCGGTGAATGCCTTGCGTGGTGGGGCTGGGATCTGGATATGACGACCGGTGTGGAATTGTGGTACAACGAAAAGGACGATTACCTCAACCAGACCGGCGGCGTGACGGGACACTATACCAGTATGATCTCCCCCAGCAACCGCTATGTCGGCATGGGAGCATTTGGCACCAGTACCGCACAGTACTACAGCACTTCCTGTGCGGAGTTCAGCGGCACCAACAACAGTGAAACGTTCCAGTTCACCTACGGTGATTGTGTCCAGACGCTGGAAGTACCGGCGAGTGCGGTGACGATTTCCTCTAACCAGAGCAAGTACCTGTATTATGGTGACCGGAAAACCTTGCAGCTGACCGCTTCTTATAATGGGCACAGCGGCTTTCCGGTGGAGTATGCCAAGTGGAGTTCCTCTGCACCCAGCGTGGTGAGCATTGAGGGGAACAATACCGCTGTTGTGAAAGATTACGGCAAGGCAACACTTACCGCAGATCTGGGCGGCAAGACCTACACGCTGAATGTGGAAGTGAAAGACATTGTCAAAGGGGATGTGGAGTGCGATGACACCATTGACAGCTCCGACGTGTTCAGCACGCTGCTGCATGTGGCAAGTGTCGGTGCCGGCGTAGGCGGAACGCTTACTGACGGACAGCTGACCGCCGCAGACATTGACGGTGACGGCACTGTGGATTCTACAGATGTTTATTATTTAATGTATTATGTTGCCCTGAACGGTGCGGGAATTCATAGCTCGTGGGACGATGTGCTGAGATAAGAAAGAATTCCACAGAAAAGGGGAAAATCAACATGAAATGGTGGAAAAAGCTTCTGGTGCTGCTGGTTGCAGGGGTGGTTTGCGGAGCAATCATGCGGGTAATGGCACTGTGGGTATCGAAAAACACCCTGTCGGCATCGGCGGCAGAACAGACTTACGGCGATCTGACCTACGTGCTGCACAACGGAAACGCCGAGATCACTGGCTGTGCGGCAGGCGTGACAGCACTGGAGATTCCGGCAGAAATCGATGGCAGTCCGGTAACGGCGGTCGGGGACAGTGCCTTTCTCAAGCAGCAGAAGTTGCAGACCGTTTCCCTGCCGGACAGCGTTCAGAGCATCGGCTCACAGGCATTTTCCGGCTGTATCAACTTGCAGGAGATCACAGTTCCGTCAGGCACACAGTCTGTCAGCAACTCCGCTTTTTCCGGCTGCACCAATCTGGAAAAGGCAGTGCTGGGGGACAGTGTGGAAACATTGGGAAGCAGCGTGTTCTCCGGCTGTGAAAGTCTGGCAGAGGTGCAGCTTTCCGCCAACTTGCAGAAAATGGGCGGCAGCGTTTTCCAGAACTGCACTGCGTTGAAAACGGTTGCCATTCCGGAACAGGTGCAGACGCTGGGCGGCTCCACATTTTCCGGCTGTTCCCGTCTGTATCAGGTCACACTGCCGGCAAAGATGACCGAGATCCAAAGCTGTGCCTTTGAGGACTGCCCCAAACTGGAAACGCTCACCCTGCCGGAAAGCCTGACCACGCTCGGCTACGGGGTATTTCAAAACTGTTCCGGTTTGCAGAACATCAGCCTGCCGGAGCAGGTCACAGAAGTCGGCGACTACGCCTTTGCCCACTGCACCGCACTGGAGCAGGCGGCAGTTTCTGGAAACGTGCTGACACTCGGAAAAAACATGTTCTGCGACTGCCGCAGACTTGTCGAAGTGACACTGGCGGAGGGTTTGACGGAACTGGGAAACAGCATGTTTCTGGACTGCATTTCCCTACAGGCAGTGACCATTCCGGACAGTGTTACCCAGATCGGGGAGTCCGCATTCTCCGGCTGTACAGATTTGCAGCACGTCACGCTTCCTCAAAATCTGAAACAGATCGGCGGCAATGCTTTCCGGAACTGCTCGTCCCTCACGGCAGTGGCGTTTCCGGAAAAGCTGAAAAGCATCGGCAATGAAGCGTTTTCCGGCTGTTCCGGACTACAGGAGGCACTGCTGCCGGATACGACAGATACGCTGGGCTACAGCGTCTTTTATGGCTGTACAAGTCTGGAACGGGTGCGGCTTTCCGATGAAATTACGGAACTGGGGCAGACTGTATTCCGCCAGTGCAAAAAGCTGCCGGAAATTACCCTGCCCAAGAACCTGACCACCATTGGGGAAAGCACCTTTTTCAGCTGTGACGGCTTCACGCGGGTGGAAATTCCCGACGGCACACAGCGAATCGGCTCCAACGCGTTTTCCTACTGCACCAACCTGAAAGAAGTTGTCATTCCCAAAAGCGTGACACAGATCGGCGGGGCGTTTGAGAGTTTCGCCGGCTGTGACAGTCTGACCGATGTGTACTATGCCGGCTCGGAGGAGGACTGGAACAAGATTCGGTTCTGCACGACACTGGACAAGATTCTGAAAGTGCGTATCCATTTCAACGGGGAATTGTCCGTGACCACTACCACGCCGGCAGGGACCACAACTGCCACGGAAACTACCGCGACTACCACAGTCACCACTGCGACAGAACCGGTTGTGCCGTTCATGAAAGGCGACGTTGACGGCGACGGCAAGATCGACAGCAGCGACGTGTTCGCGGCAATGCTCTACGTGGCATACACCGCTGTGGGCAGAGCCGGCAATCTCACTGCTGACCAGATGCAAGCTGCGGACATCGACGAAAGCGGCAGCATCGATTCCACAGACGTGTACTATTTGCTGTACTATATCGCCCTGAATGGTGCGGGTGTCCGCAGTACATGGGCAGATGTGGTGAAATAATGCTTGCGTTAGCGAGAGGCAGAAAGCCTGTATTCTTTTTTTCGGAATACAGGCTTTTTTGTGTTTGAAATGTTGTTACGCTCTATAATTTATAGAATGTTCTCAAAAAGTTGTTTCTTTTTTTTTTTTTTTTTGCGGTATAATAGGAAATGCTAGCGTGTATTATGGAAAGTTGTACGTTCGTATAATGACAGATTTGTGAAAGGAGTAAAAAGCAATGAAAAAAATCAGAACTTTTTTGGCAGCTTTGACGGCTGTGACCATGTGCGTCGGTGCAGTGCCGGTGGCACAGGTGCATCTGCCGCAGGTGTCTGTTGTGGCAAGTGCGGAAGATCTCACTTACGACAACCTGACGTATGAAATTGTGAGCGATGAAACGAAAACTGTTACCATTACTGGCTGTGACCAGAATGCAACAACAATTGAGGTTCCCGCAGAAATTGAGGGTGTGCCGGTAACGAAGATTGGACCTCAGGCGTTTCGTTCTTGCTACAATCTGGTGAAAGCAACACTTCCGGATAGCATCGTGACAATGGACCGTAGCGTATTTGACGGAGATAAAAATCTGAGAACAGTCAATCTTCCGGCGAATTTGAAGGAACTGGGAACAGAAACATTTTCTGGTTGCACCAGTTTGAAAGACGTAACATTGCCGGAACAGCTGGCTTCTCTGCCTTCCGGAACATTTTTGGGTTGTACAAATTTGACAACAGTTTCTATTCCGGAGGGTGTAACTTCCTTAGGCAACAGCGTTTTTGCAAACTGCTCTAATTTGAAATCTGTTACACTTCCTGACAGTTTGGTAAGCATGGGCGGCAGTGTGTTTAGTAAGTGCACAAAGCTGGAAGCCATTGTAATTCCTGATATGGTTTCAGAATTACAATGGCTTGTGTTTGATGGCTGCATTAGTTTAAAGCAAGTGACACTTCCCAAAGATTTGACGTTTATTGGAAAATGGGCGTTCCGAAATTGTTCTAGTTTAACAGAAGTCACACTTCCGGTTGGCGTATCTCAAATTGAAGAAGGTGCATTTAATGGCTGTGAAAACTTAGCGAACATTGCACTTTCGGAAGAACTGACTCAGATTGAAGATAATGCATTTGAAAACTGCACAAAGTTGAATAATGTGACTTTTCCGAGTGGTTTGAAATCTATTGGATATGCAGCATTTGCTGGCTGTAAAGCATTTACTAAGATTGTAATTCCTGAAAATGTAACAACCTTGGAGGGCAGTGCATTTGAGGGTTGCAAGAGTGTTTATGCAGTTCAGTTACCTAAGAGCATCAGCAGTATTGGTTATACTGTTTTGAGTGGTGATATTTCTGATATATACTATACTGGTTCGGAAGAAGATTGGAATAATATCACAATTCATGATAACAACGATTCTCTTTTCAATGCAGAACGCCATTACAACTGGAATCCCAACGATCCCATTCCCGACCAGACCGTAACCACCACTGAAACCACAACCGAAACCACCACTACCACCACAACAACGACAACTACCACGACCACCACAGAATCCACCACCGAACAGACGACCAACACCACGACCAATACCACAAACACCACCACAGCAACAACCGCAACGACTGCAACCACCACCACAACGGCTCCGGCAGCTGCAAAGGGTGACGCTTCCGGTGACGGCGTGCTCGACACCAACGACGTATTCGAAGCCATGCTCTACGTGGCATACTGCGGTGCAGGCATGTCCGGCAACCTCACCGACGACCAGATCGCCGCTGCCGATATTGACGGTGACGGCTCGGTAGATTCTACCGACGTGTACTATATCCTCTACTACGTTGCCCTGCAGGGTGCAGGCAAGAATCCGACTTGGGACTTCATACTGGGCAGAAAGTAATTCCTAGGGAAACACGGCATAAAGCTTGTGCGTAAGATGCGTCGTCAGATTTTTCGGCAGATTGCATAGAA
>ERZ1031347.498-NODE-498-length-17441-cov-41.810250_pt1 | contig 17441 bp, 17 predicted proteins | sample MGYA00517106_ERZ1031347 | MGnify/ENA primary metagenome ERZ1031347 (study PRJEB33719, sample SAMN04261392) | wastewater metagenome | biome: periurban shantytown; feature: human; material: feces | host: Homo sapiens | place: Peru: Lima | collected 2012-07-19 ...
AAGGGAAAAGACGAAGAAGGTCTCGAGGCAGTCAAGTACCTTCAGGAAAAGATCAGCGTCAAACTGCCTGAAACGGTCCAGCGCCTGTTTGACGCACCGGTCCTGCATGACACGGTTATCGCACCGGATGAGATGAAGAAGACTGTTGTGGAAATTCTGAAATAATTTCCAGATTGTGCTATACTCAAATAAATAATGATAAACATCGCCTTGCCGGAGAATGGTGATTCTCCGGCAAGGCGATTGATGTGTAGAATCAAAGGAGTTTACAATGGGGTTCATCAAAAAATTATCGGGAAAATGTCATATGCCGGATATTATGATTGTCTTCTTGTTCTTTCTGATAACCGTCTTCATGACATATCCAATGCTACGGACAGGAAACATTCTAGTCTACAGTGACTGGTCTTTTCACGGAATGCGCGTGGAACAGATTTTCCGCAATCTGAAACGTTCACAGCCGTTCACGTTCATCGCTACTGACACGTTCCAACACACCGGTGTCGGAAACTTCCTGTTCTATCCAGAAGTATTCCTCTATCCATGGGCCTTTCTGCGTCTGTTTCTCAGGCCTGTAACTGCCTTCTACTGCTGGTACGGACTGATTATGCTTGCAACATTCACGACTGCGTATTTCTGCATGAAGTCCTTCAGCGGACGTCGCATCGCCGCAATGACGACTTCTTTAGCATACACTCTCGGAACATATCATCTCTATCTGTCCAACGCAGTTCTTGGCGAATTCATCGCAGTGACGTTCCTGCCTCTCGCCTTCTGGGCCTTCCATGAAATCCTCTTCAAAGACTGCTCCAGGTGGCCATGGCTTGCAGTCGGAATGTCCCTTCTGATGTACAGCCATGTTCTGAGCGTCATGATGACATCGGAAATTATGTTCGTCATTTTCTTGATGAAACTGGTTTTCGCCAGAATTGACAGGCAGCGTTTCATTGCGCTTATCAAGGCAGTCGGCGTGACCATCCTGCTTTCATTGTTCATTGTCATTCCGTACCTGACCGACTTCATTGGAAAGAACATCACATCCGCACAACCGGGCATTTCCAAGCCAATGCTGAAGCCACTGATGGATGTCATCAGCACATCATTCAACGACGCCATTTCCCCCAACGGCATCGGAATCTTCCTGATTCTGACTGCCGTACTGGGATGTGCACTGGTTCTGAAACTTGACTCCCGGCTGCTGACCGCCGTATACGTCACGGGTCTTTCGCTCATCATTGTTTCAACAAGTGTCTTCCCGTGGGGAAATCTTTCCGACACCCCGTTTTCGATGGTACAGATGCCGTTCCGCTACCTTTCGTATGCCTCAATGTTTCTCGCAGTGGTTCTCGGAACTGCCGTCGATGAATTGAGCAGGTCGGAAGCATTCAATACGACGTTCAAGAGGACTGCATTTGCCACAATGACAGTCGGCATATTCCTTATTCCCTATTCGGGGCATCACCATGATCTGAATCAAAGCCTTCAAAATGCCGGGACACACCTGCTGAAAGACAGAAAGTCCGGAGCGTTCGAACAGCTGCCGGACATCGCCGCGGTCAACAATTCCAACTACGGTTACATGTGCGAATATCCCGTAAAATACGGTGAACTCGACTACTATCCGATGAAGGCACGGCGTTCAACGAACGTTGTGGGCTATAACAAAACCAACCTGTCAATCATCGAAAACATCATCCTGACTGACGGAAGACATCTCAAGGGCATACCCGAATGCGGTGCAAACACCTTGAAATACAAGATAAGAACAAACAGAGCAACTGTAATCGACTTACCTGTCGTCAGATACAATGGTTCGTATGCAACCGTGAACGGCAGAAAGGCCAGACTGCTGGACAGCAGCCGTGGAACCGTCAAGGTCAGAACATATGCAGGTGAAAACCGGATTACGGTCGGATACAGGCCCTCGGTTCTCTATTATGCCAGTGTCATCATCATGGCTCTGACATGGATTCTTCTGGCAATTGCTCCAATATACATGAAAGCAAGGAGTGTAAAGCATAAATCATGACTGAAACACAGCAAGTCAAAAAGCCACGTCTCCAGTACGTCGACATCGCAAGAGGCATTGCAATGATCTGCATCATTCTGGGACATCTCGGCAATCCGTCAATCAACCGCGTGGTCTTCACATTCCACGTTCCCATCTTCTTCTTCATCACGGGATACTTCACAAGCACTAAACGAAGCCTGCCGGAGTTCACGAAGAACAAGGCCAGAACGCTGCTCGTGCCCTATGCCATGGCATGTCTTGTCATCATCATTCTGGGAACACTGCTCGGGCTCCATTATGGAAATGCAGCGGACGCATTCAAAGGGTGGATCTATGCCTCCATCTACGGCGCCGGTGATTCATATACCGTTCCCTTCTACATCAAGGGCATCGGTGCAATCTGGTTCCTGTGGGCAACGTTCTGGGGCAGCGTATTCCTCAGAATTTCGCTTGACTTCAACAAGTACACCAGAGTCTTCTCAATCTTCGCGCTTTTTGCCCTCGGCTGCTATACAAGAAGACTGTTCTGGTTCCCGCTCAGCATCCAGGCAGGGGCATGCGCCACACTGTTCATGTACATGGGATATCTTCTGCGTCAGAACAAGGACACATTGCTGGCTCTTCCCAAGGAAGCGAAGGTCTTCAGCACCGTCCTTGCCTTTGTAACATGGTTTTCGTTCATGAAGAACTTCCAGTCCTTCTGGCTTGTCCACTGCGACATCGGCAGGGGCATGGTCGACGTCCTAGGCTGCATCTGCGCATGCGCATGCGTGATCATGATTTCGAAGTTCATCGATGACAGAATGAGTTTCATCGGCAGACCACTCGCTTGCTTCGGCAGATACAGTCTCCTGGTTCTGTGCGTTCACATCATCGAGCTCGACCTGTTCCCATGGTGGCGTGTCGCCTGGAAACTCGTTCAGCACGGTGTGCTCCCTGCAAATTACATCAGTCAGCTGCTCTTCATCATTGCAGGCAAGCTGGTCATTGACCTGGGACTGGCATTCATACTGTCCAGAATACCACTTGCACGAAAAGCATTCGGGTTCAGAAACTAAGACAAGCCTCCGGAATGAACGCCGGAGGCTTGTTTTTCATCTTCTGTTCTTCAATCTGAAAATCATCCTGTCAATCAGAATTCCAACTTTTTCGCGGCACATCACTATTCCAAGAGCGGCAGACGGAATCAGCATTGAAACATACTGATATGTGTACTGCGCCTTCGTCTCCCACATGAGGTGGAACAGGAAGCCGCCTGTAAAGTAGACTATGGACAGCATCACGTATATGACGGCAGTATCGTGCCTTCTTCCGAAAGCCAATCCAACTGTGGCAACTAAAGTGAATATCATGACCATCATTTCAATGATTTTTGTAAAATAATGAAGCCTGCGATGCACTGCCGTATCAGGATGATATATCCACTTCATGACATCAGTGTACATCCTTGCCCCGCAGCTGTCCAATGGACCGTTCCAGACCGATTCATGAAGCGAATCTCCCCAGGTGGAAACGAGCTTGTTGACGTAGAACTTCCGTGCATAGCCGGGATGATTTCCGAAATATCTGACCCTCTTCTTCAATTCCCTTTCTGCAACGGCAGATGTCCTTGACGAATCATGTCCTTCCTTCCTGTATGTCTTCAGCGTATAGTCATTGTACCATCCATACCTTCCGTTTCCTTCCTGCATCCCCATCGCAATGAATGCAGTCTTGGGTATTCCCGACCCAAGTGAAACCTCCGTACCCGACTCTGACGAATAGCATCTTTCAACCACAAGACTGGAAGCGGGAACAAGAACCAGCGCCAGTGCAACTGCAGTATAGATTTTCCTGTTCCGTGGATTGCGGATAAGTTCAAGAACATAGATTCCAAGCATTGCAACAAGACCTATCTCAAAGTTATTCTTCAGGACAAAGGCCGCAACGCCCAGAAGAGCCGCAAGAACATAGTATACTGTCCTGTCATGTCTCAATGACCGTATCTGAAAGTACACCGCCGTCAGAAACAGCAGATATCCCGGAACGTTTCCGTAAACGAAAAGCGTATTGAACAGATGAGGCAGGAATGCCAGGGACAACATCAACGTAATGTTCTGAACATCGTTTCTCCTGCAGATTTCCCTTGAAATCAGCCACAGGACAAGAATTGTAAGAATGCTGATCACAAGAAAGCAGAAATAAAAGAACGTGATGTTACTGGAAAACCTGAGCATGATTCTCTCAATCGTTATCCATCCCAGCTGGAAAGGATACACGTTGATATAACCACCGGCCTTGAAGTCGCTGAAATCGCCCGCATTGATATTACCGGCTGCTTGAAAGCAGAAAAGGGAATCCGCTCTGAGAAAAGAATCGGCATTGAAGACCAGATACAACCCGCATACCGCGAAGAAAAACAATCCCACGCCAAGGAATGTCCCCGAATCAATTCTGTTCAGAATCCTGTCACACAGGAGAAGGACAATGAGCACCAGAACGACCGCATACAATACTGCCGGAACATGTGCAACATTGACCACCTCACTTCCTCCATCAGTTACGAAGACGTTATACCTGACGGTTATGAACGTCACCACAAACAGCGGAATCATGCACGCAATGCTTATCAGAATCTGTAAAATACGTTCCACTTTAGTCACGGAATCATCCTCCTCTTGAATCCATCTCCAAACACCCCGAACAAGGCCAAGCCGTTTTCATGTTTCCGGTTATCTCAGAATTAAAAAGCCGGTCAATTTTCAAATCACCGCAGGAACTACCCTGTAGCGCCCTGATTATCGGAACCCGGCATAATGCCGACAAGCATTGCCGCAACATAGCTGACAACCTTCTTCACTAAATCAACAAGTTGTTCTACCAATGTCTCCTGATGTCTTAAATTTCTCGCATACTCAAAAACAAACCAGAAGCCGGTGAATATGCAGTTTACGCCTGCACTGTACCAATTGGCAATTATCATGTATCCTACTGCAACCGCCAGTTTCCATCCTCTGAACTCATCGGTGACAACCTTGTGAATAAGCAGAAGAATCAACGGCAGCATATAGACACTGTACTGATAAGAGCATATCTGACGGAAAGAATGACTGTCATTGCATATTTCAATCTGTTGTTGATTCTTTCCCTGAATGTCTCAACAAAAAACCAGCTGAATGTAAGCCAACTTGATGACAACGACAAAGGCACCGCCCCGTTTCAAACAGATGATTAGGTTTTCTGAAAGACATGCCACAGTCCGTCACGGAAGCTGCACGATAAAATACCGAACCAATTGACAAATCTTATGATAATACACGTAACACCAAAAAAACAACCTATTTAAAGTGTTATACTGTATAATGTATATTGCCATGATGATTTGAACCAGACATCATATTGGAAAGTGAATCCCAACATCATGTCATAGAATCGTACTGCAATGAAAGACACTTTCATTCCTTCCTGCGGATTCACACGTAATTCTTTAAGATGGAAAAATCGGAGGACCATTATGAAGACACTATCAATCATCGTCCCTTGCTACTATGAAGAGGACAGTCTTCCCCTGTTCTACCAGGCAGCAGAGGAAGTCAATAAAAAGCTGAAAAATATCAAATTTGAATATTGGTTCATCAATGACGGGTCGACTGACGGAACCTTAGCAGAAATGCGCAAATTAAATAAACTTGATCCTGAAAACGTCCATTACGTTTCCTTTTCGCGAAACTTTGGCAAAGAGGCTGCGCTTTATTGCGGCCTTAAACAGGCAACGGGGGATTATGTCACGGTAATGGATGCCGATTTGCAAGATCCGCCGGAAATGCTTCCTGAAATGATCAATATCATCGAAAACGAAGATTATGATTGCGTAGGAACGCGCAGAACGACCCGTGCTGGTGAACCACCGATCAGATCTTTTTTTGCCAGAATGTTTTACAAAATCATCAATAAGATTTCCGATACCGAAATCGTCGATGGCGCCCGTGATTTTCGCATCATGACGCGCCAAATGGTTGATGCGATTCTCGAAATGAGCGAATACAATCGCTTTTCAAAAGGCATCTTCAGCTGGGTCGGTTTCAATACCAAATATCTTGAATATAAAAATCATGAACGCGTTGCCGGAAAAACAAGCTGGAACTTTTGGAGCTTATTCAAGTATTCAATCGACGGAATCGTCAACTTTTCGCGTTTCCCACTTGATATCGCATCGTTTATCGGCTTCATTTCGGCCTTGATTTCGGGATGTGCCATCCTCTTCATCGTTATCCGCTACATGATTCATGGCGATCCGACAAGCGGTTGGGCTTCCATGGTCTGCATCATGCTGTTTATCGGCGGAATCCAGCTCTTTTGCTTAGGAATCGTCGGCAAGTACATCGGAAAAATCTTCACTGAGGTCAAACACCGACCTATTTATATCGTAAAAGAAAAGAAATAACAGGTAATTGTAATGAATAAACTAAAAAACTTTTTTGACGTGACTATGATCAAGTTCATTTTGGTCGGGATCGTGAACACTGCAGTCGGCATGGGAACCATGTTCATCTGCTACAACTTCTTCCATCTCAGTTACTGGATCTCTTCTGCCTCCAACTACGTGGTCGGAAGCATCGTCAGCTACTTTTTAAACAAGTACTTTACTTTCCAAAACAAATCCAAGAGCATGAAGACAGTTGTCAAATTCGTCATCAACATTACGGTCTGCTATCTTGTCGCGTACGGTGTTGCAAAACCATTGGCTATTTGGGCATTCAGTTCATTTGACAAGGGCATCCAGGACAATATCGCAATGCTTGCAGGATCGGTATTCTTCGTCGGCTTGAACTACATTGGACAACGTTTCTGGGCATTTAAAGAAGAATAATTCCCAAATTGCAATATTGGAACACATTCCCTCTTTGCGGTATAATATACACATAGAAAACGATTTTAAGGGGGACCATTTCGAATGGCGAAAATCAAGATTGTCACCGACTCCTCAGCTCAGTTGACACCAGAGGAAATTGAAGAATACGATATCCACGTTATTCCGTTGTCAGTCGAAATCAACGGTGAAAACCACGTTGACGGCGAAACGATCACAAGACAGGAACTCGTCGATGAACTGCGCAAGGGCAACATTCCAAAGACCAGTCAACCGCCAATGGGACGTTTTTTGGAAACATTTGAACAACTTGGAGCTGATGGCAGCGAGATTTTGGCAATCATGATGTCTGACGTTTTGAGCGGTACATACCAAACCGCATGTTCTGCCGCTGAAATGGTAAAATGCAGCGTCACCGTCATCAACAGCAAAGAAACTGATCGTGCGCTTTCTTTCCAGGTCTTAGCAGCCGCAAAAGATGCTAAGGAAGGAAAAAGCATCGAAGAAATCAAAGCACACTGTTTGGATATCCATAAGCGCACGACGACGGACGTTTTAGTCGACAACATGGACTGTTTGGTTGCCGGCGGTCGCGTCAGCAAACTGGCAGGTGCTTTGACCAAATTGATCAACCTGAAGATCATCGTTCGTCTGCGCGAAAACAGCCTTGACGTTGTCTACAAGGGACGCAGTCGCAAAGCATTCCTGAAATATTGCCAAGAATTGAGCAAGTTCCATCAAGACAACCACATTCAGGAACTGTCGCTTTCAAACGTCGGAACCGATGAAGACTTCCTTGAACGAATCAAAGAAGCCATGTTGCCGGAAGGAAGCAAGGATGCCGCATATATTGCGCGTTTGACAAGTCCGATCATCATGACGCATACCGGTTTGAATGCCGTTGGCGTAATCACGTTGACAGAAAAAGAAGAACCTGAAGAAAACAGATAATTAAAAGCCTTGCAAATCCACGAATTAAGATTTGCAAGGCTTTTCTGTCATCCTTTTATAAAAATCAAATACCAATCACCTAAATACTGTCTGTATCTTGGATAACAATTCCAATATCTGAGCAATTTAACTCCAGTCAAAATATTTGAATTGCTAAAAAACTTTTGGCGCAGCTTAAAACAACGCTCATTACGCTCAAGTACTTTTTCATTATTTTTATTTTTAAAATTGTTGACACGAACGAACTTTCTAAGATTATCAATAACTCGCAAATTCAAATCAATCCACTCAGCTTTTGCACGCTTATTCTTGAGATCCTTAGCTTCTTTTGAAAATGCACTGTCCGTGTGCTTTCTCCATCTGATCAAATCATCATTTAAAGTGTACAAAGAATCAGAAAATAATGCCGCTCTCCACATCAATGCATCATGAGGACACTTCTCAACCCAATACGGATATGCAATATCAAACAAACTCCTTCTGAAACAATGAGTACATCCAGGGGAATCGACCAAAAGAAAATTATTTCGCACCTTAACTTGAACTAACCGTTTATCATTCTTATTAGGACCTATTTTTTCTTTGCCATCTGGATAAAATTCCCGATAATTAGATGCAAGCAAATTAATCTCTGAATGTTCAAGCATGATTTTTTCCATGATTTCAATTTTGTCCTCACGCCAAATATCATCTTGATCACTAGTGAAAATTAAATCTCCCGTACTTGCAAGTATTCCATCGATAAAATTTTTTCTCCAACCCTTGTTTTGTTTATTGACAACAAGTTTCCAATTCTTAAGACGCTTTTTTTCAATGTAGTTTTGAACCAAATCTGCAGTTCCATCGGTTGAACAATCATCACAAATCAAAACTTCATCCGGTTGTCTTGTTTGTCCATCAATTGAACGAAGTTGTTCAATTATATCTTGTTCGCCATTATAGCTGGACAAAACGACAGATACTTTCATAATCGCTCCACACCCCTCAAATCGCCATTCATAACTGACTGTATAATAACATGTCAATGAAAATGTTCAGTTATATTTCTGTAAATATCCTACTTTTTTGCATCTTATTTCAAAAAACAACAAGCTAAAATACTTATACTAACTATAAGCGATTATAGCACTTGTTTACCGAACCATTTCTTAAACCATTCCTTAAATTTGATTTAAGATAAAATAACCCCCGTTTTCATATAAAAACGAGGATTCCAGTTATCTTGCTATAATTCAAAGCCTCTTCCTTCTAACCGCCATCGCAACTCCCATAATCACGCAGATTACAACAATACCCCCGATTATTTCAAATCCCAAATAATCACCAGGTAACGCCTTGATCAGCGGCACTTTCTTGCCGTTGAAGACGTTTGTCACGTTGATTTTAGCATCCAGGCCACGCAGGAAAACATCCTTCGACATGCTGTCCATCAAACCGCCATTGCCCTTGCAACCGTTGGTGAGCCCGAAATCATATTTTCCGTCATCTGCCGAATCGCTATAAGGAATCGAATCCCCGTCAGAAGACCAAACATCAGGCGAATAACCGTCCCTTTCGCATTTCTGATATGCCCAGTACCCGGTCCCGATCGGAAGAACGAACCGCAAAACATCCCCGTGCTTTAACGACACTTGTTTTTGATTCCCATAAGCCACCTTGATCTTTCGTTTTTCCTTTGAATCCCTGTTTTCGATTATCGCTTCGGCAATGCCGTTTCCGTCATAAGTTTTTGCCTTGCTCAGCTTAAGCACGATCGGGAACTTTTTTTGCTTGTCTGCCGAATCTCCCTGAACGTTCATGGAAATTGACAACTCGCCTTTCTTCCTGATAACGTCAGTGAATTCGATCTTATCTCGCTTTTTGCCGTCCGATTCAGCCGTAACGCACTTAATTTTGAGTTTTCCATTTCCATCGCTTGAAACCTGGACCCGAAGCCTGTATTTTGCAGAGGACTGCTCCATCCCCGAAACATTGTTTTTCTTCTCGCCCAACACATAAGAATATTCGCCCGCACGCGTGAAGGTTCCGAAAGAAAGCTGCGTGCTTCCTTTTAAATTTTGGGAAAAATCATAATCGACACGAATCTTGCCGATCGAAACGTCAGGGGCATCCGGGGTTTCTTTTTTAACCTCAAACTCAACCAAATGCTGCGGAACAAACGCACGCATCCCTCTTGCAGCACGCAGGACATGGTGCACCGTATATTTGCCGTCTTTTCCCTCGACTGCCGGAACATCGTTTTCGCTTGAAGATGCAGAGCTTTCAAACACAAACACAAACACAAACACCGCCACGGCGTGCGACAGTTCCTTGAATCGTTCCTTGGTCATAAAAAACGTTCCCCTTTCAAAAACTGACTACAACGTCATTTTAACAATCCAAGCAATCTGCGCGTCTCTAAATAAATATAAAAATATTTTTATTTTGATAACAATAAAAGATCCGGAACCGCAGAACGATTCCGGATCTTTTGAAAATTATTTTAAAACTTGAACGTGTCCTTAAATCCGAGCCACTTCTGATCTTTGTCGGACAGAGTGATCTTCGTGCCATCTTCAAGCGTGTAGCCTTCAGCTGATGGAGTGCCTTTATACTCACCGACAAGTTCCGGCCACTCTATCCCGATTTCGGGATCGTTCCAGGCCATGCCGCCTTCATCGTTTGGATGCCAGAAGTCGTTGACCTTGTAACAGAATTCCGCTTCATCGCTCAAAACGAGGAAACCATGCGCAAAGCCTTCGGGGATCAAGAACTGTTTCTTGTTTTCGGCTGAAAGCGTCACGCCGTACCACTTGCCGTACGTCTTCGAATCCTGACGAAGATCGACGACCGCATCGAACACCGTTCCGCGAACGGCACGCACGAGCTTGCATTGCGGGAAGTGCTTTTGGAAATGCAGGCCTCTCAGCACGCCCTTGGTCGACATCGACTGGTTGTCCTGTACGAACTTGACGTCGATGCCTGCCTCCTTCATGTCGTTTTCATTGTAAGTTTCCATAAAGTATCCGCGATCGTCACCGTGGACTGCCGGCGTGATGACGCAAAGGCCTTCGATTCCGCCGACGTTCTTTTCAACATTGATTTGTCCCATTTTGAATTACCTCTTTAGTATTCGATTTCCTTTAAATAGCGTGACAGCGCATCCTGCCACGTTGGCAGAGGCTCAAAGCCGTTTTCTTTGAGCTTGCTCTTGTCCAAGCGACTGTTGAACGGACGCGCGGCCTTTGAAAGACCGTATTCCTCGGTCGTCACGGGGATGACCTTCGTCTTATAGCCGGCCTGCTTGAAGATTTCGCACGCAAAATCATACCATGAAATATATCCGCCCTCGTTCGTTGCGTGATAATAGCCGTACTTGTCCGTTTCGATCATGTCGACCAGAAGACGTGCAAGATCGTAGGTGTAGGTCGGAGTTCCGATCTGATCGGACACGACCTTCAGCGTATCGTGCGTCTTGCCAACGTTCAGCATCGTCTTGATGAAGTTCTTGCCGTTGACGCCGAAAACCCAGGCGATGCGCACGATGAAGTACTTGTCCAGATTTTGGCTTACCGCAAGCTCACCTTCGAGCTTGGTCTGACCGTAGACGTTCAGCGGCTTGTAGTCCTTGCAGTCCGGTTCCCATGGCTTCGTTCCTTGTCCGTCGAAGACGTAGTCCGTTGAGATGTAGACCATCTTGCAGTCAAGCTTCTTGCAGACCAGAGCAATATTTTCGGTTCCCTTTGCGTTGACCTGACGCACGAGCTCGACCTTGTCGTCATCTTCTGCCATGTCGACGGCCGTCCATGCGGCACAGTGGACCACGACGTCAGGATTCAGATCCGTGATCGTCTTTTCGACGGCCTCCTTGTCCGTAATGTCCATCGAAACATAGGGAGCGCTCGTGACGAACATTCCGTCGGAAGCTCCGGCATATTCAGGCGCGATATCTGAACCGATGCCCTCGTATCCGCGTTTATTGAGTTCGTTCATTACGTCGTGTCCGAGCTGTCCGGACACGCCCGTTACAAAAATTTTCATGCCTTTCCCTCACAAACAAATCAGCGATTTTCGTACATTTTCTTATAATAGTTCTGATATTCGCCGGAAACTATGTCTTCCCACCAGTCCTTGTTGTCAAGGTACCATTGGATCGTCTTCTTGATGCCGTCCTTGAACATAGTTTCAGGTTCCCATCCGAGCTCGTCATGAATCTTCGTCGGGTCGATCGCATAGCGACGGTCGTGTCCCTTGCGATCTGCAACATGCGTGATCAGGCTTTCAGGCTTGCCGAGCTGTTCGCAGATGATCTTGACGATGTCGATGTTTCTCATTTCGTTATGGCCGCCGACGTTGTACACTTCTCCGACGCGTCCCTTATGGATGATCAGATCGATCGCGCGACAGTGATCTTCAACGTAAAGCCAGTCGCGAACGTTGAGGCCTTCACCGTAAACCGGAAGCGGCTTGTCGTTCAAGGCGTTGATGATCATCAACGGAATCAGTTTTTCAGGAAAATGATACGGACCGTAGTTGTTTGAGCAGCGCGAAATCGTCACGGGCAGGCCATATGTACGATGATATGCCAAAACCAACAGATCGGCCGATGCTTTGGAGCTGCTGTAAGGAGAGCTCGTATGAATCGGAGTTTCTTCCGTAAAGAACAGGTCGGGACGATCAAGCGGCAAGTCGCCGTAAACTTCGTCCGTGCTTACCTGATGGTAGCGCTTGATGCCGTATTTGCGGCAGGCGTCCATCAAAACCGACGTCCCCATGATGTTCGTTTCAAGGAAAAGCTGCGGATTTTCAATCGAACGATCGACGTGCGATTCGGCCGCAAAGTTGACAACCATGTCGGGATGTTCTTCTTCAAACAGTTTGTAAATTGCTTCACGATCGCAGATGTCAATCTTGCAGAAACGGAAGTTGGGATTGTCCATCACCGACTTGAGCGTCGACAGGTTGCCCGCATACGTGAGCTTGTCAACGCAGATGATGCGATAATCCGGATGTGCCTTAAGCATATGGAACACGAAGTTGCTGCCGATGAACCCCGCGCCGCCTGTAACAATAATGTTCATTTCAATAAAACCTCTCTGTAATTTTCTAATCTTCAGCTGCCAGACGCAACAAATACTGACCGTAGTCGTTCTTCTTCAGCGGCTGCGCCAGCTCAATGAGCTTTTCCCTTGAAATCCAGTGCATCCGGTACGCAATTTCCTCAAGGCAGGCCACCTTCAGGTTCTGACGCTTTTGAATGGTCGAGATGAAGCCTGCCGCTTCAAGCATCGAATCATGAGTCCCGGTATCGAGCCATGCGTACCCGCGGCCCATGAGCTTGACGTCAAGCTTGCCGCGTCTTAAGTACTCCTTGTTGACGTCCGTGATTTCAAGTTCGCCGCGATCGGACGGCTTCAGATTTTCCGCGATTTCGACAACGTCATTGTCATAGAAGTAAAGGCCGGTGACGGCATAGTTGCTCTTCGGATGTTCCGGCTTTTCTTCAATCGACAAGGCATGCATGTTTTCATCAAATTCGACCACGCCGAATCTTTCCGGATCGTTGACGTGATACCCGAAGACGGTTGCGCCGTCCTCTTTTTGGGCTGCTTCCTGGAGCTGCTTTGAAAGGCCGCTTCCATAGTAGATGTTGTCGCCCAAAATCAGGCAGACGGAATCAGACCCGATAAACTCTTTTCCTAAAATAAACGCTTCAGCCAAACCGTTCGGATGTTCCTGAACCTTATAGGAAAGATTGATTCCAAAATCGGAACCGTCTCCCAAAAGGCTCTCAAACAACGGAGTATACTCCGGCGTCGAAATCACCAAAATGTCTCTGATTCCGGCCAGCATGAGCGTTGACAGCGGATAATAAATCATTGGCTTGTCGTAAACCGGAATCAGCTGCTTTGAAATTCCTTTGGTGATCGGATACAGGCGCGTACCTGATCCGCCCGCAAGAATTATTCCCTTCATAACTACGTTCCTCTTCTTTCATTAATCAGATAATTTCATTATCCCACAACTAGCATACCGATAACAACCATATGCTAACAATGATTATAATACATTTTTGCTTGAATGACATTTTAAGTTAATGATTGAACACGAATAGACCGATTCGCATTTTCTGATTGCACAACCCAGCCAAAATAATCCACGCATATTTCGTGCAAATGCATCACCCGCTCCAAAAACACAAAAAAGGACCAATGATCTGATTGATTCAAGGTACCCGCTTGACGAAACGCACCTCTTCTATCTGTCGATTCAGCTCAAATCAATCATGAGGCAAATGCTTCCGCCGGTCGAAATCATCATTGTTTCAGACATTGTTTCCGAACTGTCCGACATGTCATTGTTTTTGAACAGAAAGTTTTCGCCGGATTTCATCACGATTACGCCCTACCTGTTAAATGCACAGTCTCCGGCAACGCTGCTGCATAAAGAAAACTGCATCATCATCACCAACAAAAAGTTCAAAAATATCCTCTGCTCGATAGGGTTTGCCAAAAAAAAACAAAATCGTCCCGATCACGATCGGAATCAATGACAACGACGTCAGAATGATCGGCGAATCCATCATGGAAGCTGAGCAAAAAAAGTTTGACGAACTGGTTGCCAGACACTAAAAAAATCCTTCGTGCATCTTGCATGAAGGATTTTTTGTTATTATAGATAACATTAATGAGATGTGTTGAACATAACATCCCCTTTATGGTAGTATATTCTCATACAGAAAAGTTACATAGGTTATTGTAAGTTATTTTAAATAACAAAAGAGGCTAATTATAAATGAAGAAATTATCACAATCTTTGTTGGCAGACATCGTTTCAACGAAACGCAAAGCCAAAAACATGACGCAGCAAGAATTATCAGACAAAGTCGGCATCAATCGTGCCTTGCTCTCACGTCTTGAACAGCAAGACTTCATGCCGTCCATTCCGCAACTCGAAAACCTCGCAGAAGTCCTCGATTTCGAGCCAAGCGACCTCTTCATCAACAGCGAAATCAAAAAAATGAAGTCACCGTCGCCGCTCAACATTGCCGTTGCGGGAACGGGCTACGTCGGCCTTTCCATCGCCACGCTGCTTGCACAGCACAATCACGTCACAGCCGTTGACATCATCCCTGAAAAAGTCGATCTGATCAACAATCGCAAGTCACCGATCCAAGACGACTACATCGAAAAATACCTGGCTGAAAAAGATCTCGATCTGACCGCCACGCTTGATGGAGCTTCTGCTTACAAGGATGCCGATTTCGTCGTCATCGCTGCTCCGACGAACTATGACAGCAAGCGCAACTACTTCGACACGTCCGCCGTCGAAAGCGTCATCGAACTCGTCATGTCGGTCAATCCGAATGCCATCATGGTCATCAAATCAACGATTCCTGTCGGCTACACCGATTCAGTCCGCAAGAAGTACGGCACTTCAAACATCATCTTCAGTCCCGAATTCTTACGCGAATCAAAGGCTCTTTACGACAACCTCTACCCGAGCCGCATCATCGTCTCAACCGACAAAAACGATTCTCGCTTAGTTGAAGCATCCCACACCTTTGCCGCTTTGCTTCAAGAAGGCGCCTTAAAAGAAGAGATCGAAACCCTCTTCATGGGCTTCACCGAAGCAGAAGCCGTCAAGCTCTTCGCCAACACCTACCTGGCACTGCGCGTTTCATACTTCAACGAGCTCGACACATATGCCGAAATGAAGAACCTCAGCACAAAAGACATCATCAACGGCGTCTGCCTCGATCCGCGCATCGGCTCGCACTACAACAACCCTTCCTTCGGTTACGGCGGCTACTGCCTGCCAAAGGACACGAAGCAGCTGTTGGCAAACTATGCCGACGTGCCTGAAAACCTGATCGAAGCCATCGTCGAATCAAACCGCACGAGAAAAGACTTCATCGCAGATCAAGTTCTCAACATGGCCGGCTACTACAGCTATGACGAAGAAAACACCTATGATTCTTCGCTCGAAAAAGACGTTACCATCGGCGTCTACCGTCTGACCATGAAGTCAAATTCCGACAATTTCCGCCAAAGTTCCATCCAAGGCGTCATGAAACGCATCAAGGCCAAGGGTGCCAAAGTCATCATCTATGAACCGACTCTCAAGGACGGCGAAACGTTCTTCGGCAGCAAAGTCGTCAACGACCTTGATTCTTTCAAGCAACAAAGTCAGGCAATCATTGCCAACCGCTATAACAGCTGCTTGGATGACGTTAGAGATAAGGTGTATACGAGGGATTTGTTTTATAGGGATTAATAATCGTTTTAAATAGTCGATATAAAGCAATATACGCAACAGGTATTTGTGTGTATTGCTTTTTTGTTAACTACGTTACCATAGATATAAAGCATTAATTAAATATTTTTCTACATTCACCTTTACGATATAATAATCTTAATTCCAATATGAACCATGATTGTTCTCGGAAAGGTTCATAAATAATATTTTTCAATTCATTATGTACAGTAATAGAGTATAAGACTTAGGGAGGGTTAAAATGTTAAAAGATATTGCGGGTATACGATTACGTGGTGCCAATTTCAAAAAAGAATCAGATTTACTACTATTCTATTCTACTAAAAAAAACGATATTGTTAGAGGAACATTGCTTTATGGAAGAAACGGTGCTGGTAAAAGTACTATTGCAAAGGCTGTGAGAAAAGCAAGAGGTGAAAGTCAAAATACTATTGAAAATGCCGAATTTTTAGATAATAACAATTCTCCAATCACGCTAACAGATGATGAAAAATCACATATTTTCGTTTTCGATGAGGAATACGTCGATAAAAACGTAAAATTTTGTGAATCAGGATTAAATACAATTATTATGCTAGGAAGTCAAGTAGAAATAGATAATGAATTACATATTGAGCAAGAAAAATTGAAAGAAATTGAAGAAGATCTTGATAAACAAAAAACACTTGTAAAATGTACCGAAGATAATAAAAATAAATATAAAAAGGAGATGGCAACAGCTCTCAAAGGTGATTATAATTGGTCTGGAAGAGATAAATTAATAAAAGGAAACAAACAAAATACCGGTGTTAGCGATAATACATATAAAAATTTTATTCACCTTACTACAGCGAAGACGCGAGACCAATTAATCATAGAATTCAAAGAAACACTTAATTCTCTACATATAGCTCAAAGAGGTGATGCTGCAATTTCAACGAAAGTACCTTCACTTAGTAAAGAGTATAACGAAGAGAACATATTGAAACTTTTAAAAACAAAAATAGAAAAGCCCCAATTATCCAATAGGGAAAAATATCTTCTTAAACTAGTTCAAACGGGCGAAACATGCCAGCTAAATAATATGATATCTACTTTCTCTAATGATAATGTTAATGAGTGCCCGATGTGTATGCAGCCCGTTTCCAAAGAATATAAACTAGATTTAATTAAAAGTATTCAAAAGGTACTTAATAAAACTGTTGAAAAACACTTATCGGAATTGGAAAAATGCAAAACACAGGAAATAAACATTGATTTCTCTCCGTTTTATAAATTAACACCATCAGTTGATTTATGTTCGAAGTTATTGTCAAAAATAAATTCCATTATTAATAATAATAATCTTGTTATTCAAAATAAAATTAACAACCCTTATGATCCATGCTTAAATAA
>ERZ1031347.499-NODE-499-length-17440-cov-6.790912_pt1 | contig 17440 bp, 39 predicted proteins | sample MGYA00517106_ERZ1031347 | MGnify/ENA primary metagenome ERZ1031347 (study PRJEB33719, sample SAMN04261392) | wastewater metagenome | biome: periurban shantytown; feature: human; material: feces | host: Homo sapiens | place: Peru: Lima | collected 2012-07-19 ...
GTGTATCACCTCACTAAAAAACGCCGCACCTCGGCGGCGTAGTTTATATTTAACGCAATTTTTCGGCATTAAAACCACCGATTCGTAACATTTTGTGCCGAAACTGCAATTTTATTGTAGAAAAATGTGCTTAGAATAGAAGAGAGCTCCCAGATTTATCTTCTTCTGCCGACCTCTTCAATATATGACAGGATAAGTAACACAATCATGGCTTCTCCGCAATGTTGCAGCGTATATGCATGCCCCCATGACGCGAAATAAAGCGCATGATCTCTTCCTACCTTGTAAATGTCCCAAAACTTGTAGAACGGTTGGACGTATACCGCCAAAGCGAGATAGCCGGTGGGAATAATCAAGTCTTTTACCCCAATGGCAAAAAGTCTAACGGCAAATAGCACGCAATACAGAAAGGCAATAAATCGCATAAATGAAAACGTCCCTGGGGAAACTTCCGATGGCAGATAAAATAGGCAGAAAGGAATAAGCAATACCCCTATTTTCGCCATCAACGTATATCGAATATATTTAAAAAAACCAATTAAACTCATGAAGCCGCCTCCTCTTAAAGTGTAGCGCGTTATGTAACGCCTACCGGCTCAGAAAGCCCGCCATAAGACGGACTTTCTTCTGAAACTAACGCCTATCCAGTTTTACCATATATGTCTGCTTTCTACTACTTTACCCATGATGCGGATCGGCAGCTGCTCAATCTGCTTATTAGAATAAAAATGCGGCTCATATACATCTTGATTAAACCCAATCAGCATAATCCCGTCAGCCTGCTTCTTTACCTGCTTTACGGTAGCTTCATCTCCATTGATTAAGACGATAGCAATATCACCGCTTTCTACATCGTCCTGCTTGTGAATGATAAGCAGGTCACCTTCTTGTATGCGCGGTTCCATTGAGTGTCCGATTACCTTCAAGGCAAACATCACACCTTTGGAATCGCCCTCGTTAATTTCTACCATTCCTTCGATATTCTCCTGTGCAAAAATTGGCGTTCCGGCAATGACGCGTCCAACGACCGGAATCTTAACGGTCTTCATTGTAGCCATATCCTCGCCGATAAACGCTAGTGGTGAAATATGTAAGGCGTCAGCAACTTTCCTGATTGTTTCTGCTTTAAGGGCGGATATTTCGCCAGACTCCCACCGTGATACGGTCGCGGTCGCTACTCCGACTTTCTGCCCTAACTGTTTCATTGTCATACCCATTTCAAGGCGTTTTTCTTTTATCAACTTAGCTTGAGGCATTTGCATGTCTGATACTCCTCTCTGATACTTAACCAACATCTATATTATATATGAATAATTTCATTTACGCAATGTAATTTATGAAATGTGTGATGTTTTTTTACGTATGCGTATTGACTTACGTACACGTAATTGCTATAATATCATCAAGAGTTGAGAAAGGAGGAGTGACCTATCAACAGATTATTGTTATTATCCCATGTCGTGAAAAATGGGATGTCCGCAACGAGATTTGCTAAAGAAATTGGGATTACGTACCAGACGCTTTACCGCAAAATGCATGGTAAATCTCCGTTCATGGATTGGGAAATCGAGAAGTCAATGGAGCTCTTGCATCTCACTCCAGATGAAGTTTGTGCTATTTTTTTTGACACAAATGATTACGTGTACGTAACACAAAATCAGGAAGGAGCAGGCGATGGAAACCTTAATCAGATTCATTGCTGAATACGTCCGTGAACATGAAGCGGAGTATGAAGAATGGAAAAAGGAGCAGGGAAAAAAATGAAAGCTCTGACTGCGTTGGTTGTCGCGGCGGTTCTCGGTACGGGGGCGTACCTGAACCAGCCGGCAACGGAAATCATCAGTTACCAGAAGCAAGTCGAGGAGGGGGATACCCTCTGGGACATTTGCAAAGAGATTAGCAAAGATGAAGTCGATGTGAGACTTCTTGTCTGGCAGGCGATGAAAGATAACAACATCAAAGATGCAGGCGAATTAAAGCCGGGAACAGTGATTACCGTGAACGTAGAACGCGCACGGCAGTAAGAAAGGATGGAAGAAATGATAACTCTTAGACTTACGGAAGATGAATACAAGGCGCTACAGAATGATAAAGCTTTGCAGCATGTGAAAACAACAAAATTCGCGAAACTTCTAGTTGAGCGCGGTGAGACAGTAAGCAGTCTTGCTCGCGCGACTGGGATTTCTCGCCCGACACTGTACAGATACTACTACGGAGAGAAAGTAAAAGGCATCCAGTTTGACACGCTGGATGCCTTGTGTAAGCACTTCGACATGACTGTGCAGGATGTCATCGAGGCTATCAGATCCACGCAAACGCGCTAACATCGTAGCCTGCGTATTCGTGTTCGAGAGACTGCGCTAAGAGCGAGCGCACCAGCTCGCATGCAGGTTTGCACGAAGATATGGCTTCGATGAACGAATCGTCGTCACAGGTTGTGCCGTTAAGCGCGGGTCGGATTTCCGCATCAACACCACATTCGCCATCAAATGTGACTGCACATTCGGCGGGTATATCGTGGCTCCCGATGTGGATAGTAGCATCAACCAGAATCTTCCTGCCAGGTTCTCCAAACGATGTGTCAAGCACATTGACATAGCAGGTTTTCTCATTGATGAGAAGCAGAAGTCCCTGAACAGGGACGTTGAAGAATCTGCAAAGTTTATCCAGTGTCTCAAACTGGACGCCCTTCCCTGTATTGTTCGCAAGAGCCGTGAGGGCAGGGCGAGACACGCCGCACCGTTTGGATAGCTCTAGGATCGACAGCTCGTGCGCAGCCACCAAGTAGGGCAATAAAGAAATCACCATGTTATCACCTCCTTTACATCACATGATACACAAAGCAGTATCAAGTGTAAAGAGAAAAAACATTGTGCTTATACTATTGACAACAAGTCAATGCAGTTGTATTATGAATATGCAGGATGAACATAGTCGTTACAGCGGTAAGGAGGAACGCAAAATGAAAATTGAAAAGGACAGAATGCTCTGGGGCGAAAGCCTTGAAATGATTGCCGCTTACGTGGCGGATACGCTGCACATCGGAGATTTGAATATCTCCGCCAAGAGCATGGGGATTAGAAAACCGATTCCCTACGAATATACCTTCACAGTGAATGGCGCGAAAGTATCCATGTATTCCAGATCTGGATACCCGAACACGAACGGCATCTTTGTTAAAACTTCGGATAGCGTGGAGTTTTCCTGTGAGACGTTTGGCGAAGTCGTCGACAACATTCTTTGGCTTGCTGAATGCGAGGAGGTGGGCTAAATGGGATGGGACAGGTTCGACGATGGTCTCTACGATGAGGTGGAGAACGACTACGAATGGCATTGTCTCTACGATGACCCTAACTATGAACCCGAACCCTGCGTCACAATGTCGGAAGAGGAGGCGGTCGAGGATTGGTTCAAAAACCACCCTGATGTTACCGTCATCACGAAGCACGACGATGGCAACCTCTACGATAGCAAGGGACGGTTCGTGTACGGATTTTGAAAGGAGTGACATAGATGAAACTTTGGGAAATCTCGAAGCTGATGAATACTGACCGATTGTTCAAGGTCAGTGATAACGAATCGGTGGATACCGAGACGGGAGAGGTATTCGACAAAGAGTACCTCGATAACCTGCCGATGGAGCAGGAAGAAAAGAGCCGTAACGTGGGGCTTGTCATCAAGAACATGTCGAATGACATGGAGCAGATCGACAAGGAAATCAAGAGACTGACCGCGATGAAGAAATCCACGCAGTCGAAAATCGAAAGTCTCAAGTCCTATATCCTCACTTACGGATGCCCTGTCAAGGACGTAGCGGTGACTATCCGCTTCTCGAAAGGGCGCGAATCTGTAGAGGTGGAAAAGGACGTCGATCTTCCGGCGCCGTTCAAGAAGTACACGTGGACGCCAAACAAGGCGGAAATCACGAAAGCCCTGAAAGCGGGGCAGGAAATTGCAGGGTGCCGATTGGTGAGAAAGCCGTCGATATCTGTGAAATGAGGCGAAAAACATGGGAAACATGACGAAGATGGTGAATGTCATCGCGAAGCTGCAGGTAGCAAAGAATCACCAAAACAAATTTGGCGGCTACAACTACAGAAACGCCGAGGACATTTTGGCGGGGCTGAAACCCCTGATGGTTGAGTACGGAATAGCCGTACTCATCGGAGACACAATTGAAATGGTTGGCGATCGGTACTACGTCAAAGCGACGGTAAAGGTATACGACACCAATGACGGCTCTCTTCTCGCAGAGAACGCGGCATATGCTCGCGAAGCGGCTATGAAGAAGGGCATGGACGAAGCGCAGATAACAGGCTCTGCTTCATCCTATGCGAGAAAATACGCACTCGCAGGAATGTTCAACCTCTCCCCTGCCGCCGACCCAGATGAGCTTGAACCGGCAGAAGAAGAGAAGAAGCCTACAGTGGAAAGGAAGTTCCCGATCGAGAAGGTCGTGGAAGTCCTTGCCCGGCACAACATTGATGCCGGAGACTTCGCTCGATTGGTCTGCAATGCGCCAAGCATCGCAGAAGTCTCACCGAAGGTGGCAGACGCTATCGTGATGGACACGGAGCGTGCGGTCAACAAGTACATGGCGCTCGACCAGGCGCGACCGCAGGGGGCTTAAATGAAGTGGGTAAATGCCATGGGGTACTCGCTCCAACCTTGTGAAAAACAAGGCTGGAGCATCCTAACCCTATGCCTGATGACGCCGCAGGACAAGCTCGACGGCATTACCAAGCTGCTGAAAGGCAAGTTTAATCTTGTACTTAAGCGGTACGAGAAGCCCCGGAGCCTGAACGCTAATGCGTATGCATGGGTGTTAATGGACAAGATAGCGAAGGCATTAGGGATCTCGAAGGAAGAGGTCTATACAAGGGCTATCAAGCAGGTGGGTACATTTGAGCCTATGAGTATCCGTATCACTGCCTACGAGCGCTTTAAGAGCGTTTGGGAAGGGAAAGGGCTGGGGTACCAACTAGAACGCATTTGCGATGACGGAGTGAATGTTCAATGTAATGTTTACTACGGCTCATCCGTTTACAACTCGCGTGAGATGGCGCGGCTCATCGATTGGATTGTAGAAGAAGCGAAGAGCCAAGGCATCGACACGATGACGCCAAGCGAGCGAGCGCGTCTGATTGATGAATGGGGGAAAGGAAATGGAAATCAAGAAGGAAAGTAAGATCAGGCTTTCCCCTTCGGGATACAGGAAAGTCTGTCAGATGGTGGACGAAAGGGCGTCTCCCGAAGGCTACCGTCGTTGTGAGTGGTGCGGTAAGTCTATAGGACGCTTCCATCATCACCACATCCGCTTTCGCAGCGCAGGTGGTTCAGACACGTTAGAGAACTTAATCCTGCTCTGTGAGAATTGCCATGAGATTTATGCTCATGGCGACAACGAGCGAAAGTATCGCATCCTCTTCACGGACTGCCGGATGGATGCAGGGCAGATGAAAGCATGGAACGAAGCCCATAAAGAGGAAGCGGAGAAGATTTACAGGAGGTTCAGCAAGTGAGTAAGAATTGGGACGTTTGCGACCAGCTGAATTACAACTTCATACCAGTTCCGAAAGCATTAGCGATGGGGTTCAAAAGCGTTTCCATCAACGCTAAATGGACGTATAGTCTTCTCCTCGATCGAATGATGGCTAGCAGAAAAAACACTGAACGCTTCCACGACAAGAATGGCATGTATCTCTTGTTTAATCAGGACGAGGTCGCAGGGCTGATCGGTGCAAGTAAGAGAACCGTCATCCGCATCTTTAAAGAGCTGGAAGAGAGTGGTCTCATTGAAACAAGGAAGCAGGGCTTCGGAAAGTCGCAGAAGATTTACTTGCGAAAATTATCCGAACTTTCCGAAGCAGGTTCTGAAACGAGTTTCAAAAAGTCGTGCCAAAATGGCACTACGAGAAGTGACAAAATGGCACTACGAGAAGTGACAAGCTGTCACCATGAGAAGTGCCAAAATGGCACTACGAGAAATGCCAAATTGTCACCACAAGAAGTGACACCAGTGTCACCTCAAGACACGCCAAATTTGTCACCTCCTACTAAGAGTGAGACTAACAAGAGTGATACTAACAAGAGTGATACAGAGAGTAGTAGAAGTAGATTGTCTAACATAGCAGTTAATGGTTCAGTCGGAAAAACAACTCCAACTCCAACTCAAAGCTATTTTGGCACTTCTGTAGTGACACCAACGCTAGAAAAAATTCAGGCGTTCGTGAAAAAAAATAACTTCACTTTCTCGCCGGAAAAATTCTTCGACTACTACAACGCTGTTGGCTGGAAGGTGAGAGGGATGCCGATCACGGACTGGCAATCACTTTGCAGAAGCTGGCAGGCGAGAGAACGAACGGAAACAAAGCAAGACATTCCTCACATCAAGGGCTACTTTGAGATGACGGAGGAGGAAAGGGAAGCCGCAAGGCGAAGGCAGGCAGAAAGGAGCGGAAATGGACGAACAAGCGAAAGCACTTATAGCGGAGCTGATGGAGATCTCCCGTTCTAGCCCACAAGAAGAACCGCACGAGAAACCAACCAGATTTCCCTGTAAGCGTTGCGGCGGTACAGGATGGATATTCTACCGCATGGAAGGCGTAGACAAGGCGTGCCGTTGCCCTGAGTGCAGAGAAGTACGAGACATGCATTTCTGCTTGAGGTCAAGCGGAATTAAACCGGAGAATTACGAAGCGTTCACGATGGAGCGGTTTAAGACCGACAACATCATGGCATACGAGATGAAGAAGCTCGCACAGGGATTTTTGAGAGATCCGAACGCAAAAGGGCTTGGGTTCTTCGGGAGACCAGGAACCGGCAAGACGCACATCTGCATTGCAACGTGCCAGGCGATGAAGCGAGAGCATCATTATTGGCAGTATCGCAGAGAGATACAGCGAATCAAGGCAGTCATGTACAAAAACTTAGACCGCTACGACGAGATGATAGCAAGGGTATCGCGGTTACCGTGGCTTTACATTGACGATTTGTTCAAGGGCGCAATTAAAGGCAGCGAGATGCAAAGTCAAGACCAGCAAATCATGTTTGACATCATCAATTCGAGATACGTCAATCGGATGCCAACCATCGTCTCAAGCGAGTTTCCGCTTGATGAGATAACAAGAGCAGACGAAGGGATCGGGAGCAGGTTGAAAGAAATGCTAGAACCGTATGTATACACGGTTCACGGAGAAAACCGCAGATTGAAAGGGGCTTAGTTATGAAAAGGTTTGTGCTGGCTGACGGGGCAAAAGAGGAGATCAACAAGATTTTTGGAAAGGCGAGGGTCACGAAAAAGGAAGTAGCAGAGCTTCTCGATGTTTCGCCGATGGCATTCTACTACAAAATGCGCAGCAAAAGATCCTCATTCAGCGCGCAGGAGGTCAAAACGCTTTTAGATGCTTTCCCTGAAATCCAGAAGTCTTGGTTCAAGACGTATAAATACGGAGATCACGTCGATAAATGTGGAGAACGCATCAATAAATGCGGAGATCACGTCACCGCGAAAAGCGTTACTCCAATCGAGGTCAAACGCATTTCAAACGGCTATGAAGCGCAGTTTACTGGAGTAGACGGAAAGCTACACAGTGCCTACGGAAAGACGGAACTGGAAACGAGAAAGAAGGCGGAAGAACGAATGGCGTCGATAACATGCCCGAAGCAGGAAAAGGTGCCGGACGATAAAGCGGGCATCAACATCAGCGGCGATGAAGCGATGGTGCTTCTTAATCAGCTGATGCTCGACCTACGAAACGGAGCAGTTAGCGAAGTCGATAAACCAATTCTGAAATCAATCTACATGCGCCTCGCAGTGCAAATCATCTGAGAACACGCTTATTTGCCTTCTACAGGCGTTCACGAGGTTTGCATGATAGATTTATCGAATAGATAGGGCGAAGCCCTGAAATGGCGTTATAGAGCATTTACGAAAGGAAGCAAAAATGGAACTTTGTATCAACCGTGTGATGTTGCTCGGCAAAGTCGGGAGAGACCCGAAAATGATTATGACGAAGAAAGGCTCGGCGATGGCGAACTTCTCGGTGCAGTGCGTCGAGAAATACCAGTGGCAGGGCGAATGGCATGAGAAAAACGCATTTATCCCGTGCGTAGCTTTCGGCAAGACCGCAGAGCTTATCGGTAACAGCTGCAAAGCTGGATCGGATATTTTCGTGGAAGGGAAAATCAACGTCAGGAGCTATGAACAGAACGGCGAGAAGAAATGGGTGACTGAAGTCAACGTAGACCGCGCAGAAGTCGGGGCGATGGCGCAGCAGCCGCCAGCAGCTAATAGTCAGTGGGGCGGGTTCGGTTCGCAGCCGCCAAAAGGAAACTTCGGGCAGTTCGGCGAAGAAGTATCGCAAGAAAACATTCCGTTTTAAGAAGGAGGAGCTATGAGAGTTTACACATCAGACATTATCGAAGAAATGAAGGGAAATGAGTTCGGTTATTCACAGGTATGTGTGAATAACATTGTGAATATGTTCATTAGCAAGCTGATCGGGCATGTTTCGAGAGGGGATGAAGTCGTCATCAGGAATCTTGTACGGTTCAAGACGGTCGATATCAACGAAAGAACCTTCCGCTCCTGTCTCGATGGACGCGAACATGTCGTTCCTGCACATCAGAAGGTGACAGCGAAAGTATCCCCGAGTTTTAAGAAAGCGTGACGTGATGAACAGGGCAATGAGGTTTTGCGGATGCGCCGCGAACATCGGAAGGTTGAATTTAATGCGAGCGGCGTACCTGGCACACATGCAGTACAGCGAATTTAACAGGCACATGGAAGAGCTTGGAGCAACGGGGAAAACCGTTGTGGATGGTGCCGTAATCGACAAATGTGAGAAATGCGGACAGGCGGTGGTGGAAGGCGAAGGGCATCATTGCCTTCTGCCACGCAAACATTCTGATTGCCGCACGGCAAGTAACGCGGTCAGAGGTATCGAAAAGACGTGTGAGTATTGCAGGAAAGACTACAGGACGATACAGCAAAAGCGCGCTAGGTTTTGTTCAGAATCTTGCAGAGTGAAATCAAGAAAGTTCAAAGAAACAGAAAGCACAGCGAGGAAAAAAGAATTGAAATTCGCGTACATTTTAATGAAAGCGACGTATCGAAAGGACGAGCTTCTCTGTAGAGACGAGATGGGATTTTTCGACAAGCTAGAAGATGCGATTAGAGCGTTTGAAGATTGTGTCGATGTGGCTGAATGGCAGAACGACACAAAAAAACGTAGCCGCACGAAAACGAACGAAGTCGTAAAAATCAAAGTTGAACGAGGAAAGAACATAAACTACATCGAGGACTTCGATTTGAAAATCAAGGACGGGAAAACGAAAGCGGAAATCTGGATCATGGAAGTTCCGATTGGAATTATCGTTCCGATGCAGATCAACGGCGTCAGCATGACAGAGAAAAAAATCGAATTAGCTAGAAAGTGGAGGAACAAGAGAAATGACAATCATCGTTAATGGAGTAAAAGCGTACATCAATCCATCTGTAGTCGATATCACTGGCGGAAAGCTCGAAGTTGACGGAGCGGTTATTAAGGCGAAGCTGACAGACGACGAACAAGACGATGTTATGCACGCCTGTGAGTATGACGGCGTAGCTTACATTACAGCAAATGATTAAGCTGACATATCGAGGCAGGCTCCCGTCCACAAATGACCTCATTCAGCTGAACCGCACAAACAGATTTGCAGGTGCAGCGATGAAAAAGACGTACACGAAAGAGCTTGCTGAGACGTTCCGCGCGCAGACACTTGAGAGGTTTACCGAACATGTGACATGCACCGTAACGTTTTACGAGGATACAATGCGCCGCGATGACGATAATGTCATAAGCGGTTGCAAGTATCTTTTAGATGGGCTAGTTACCGCAGGCATCATCAAAGACGACAGCCCGAAATACCTGCATCTGAAAGCAGAGCGGTTTCAAAGCAAGCTGCTTGTCGATGGGAAGAAAATACCGTACATCACGATTGAAATTGAAAAAAGTGACGTTAAAGATTATACGTGAGGAGAAGAAAATGGAAGAATTGAAAATTCATGGGAAATACAAAAAGGAAGATGGAAAAAAGATCATGCGCATCATCAATGAAATCAAGCTGAGAGGGATGCAGCTCGCACGAATTGTCGACGAGAACGACATGCCGATCATCGTCAACATCATTGCAGGTCGCCTTCTCCAATATTCCGTTGAGAAGGGGATCGAAAGAGGAGACAAAATGATGAGAGAAATTGAGGATAGATTTCTCCACGGGATGATGATGGTCGAACGCGATAACACGCTTATGACAGTAAAAGAATTTTTGGAAACAGTCGAAGCAGACTTTGACAGGATCGTCATTCAGAACAAAGACGGTCTAATACTGTATTACGGAGACAGAAGCGCAGGCATCCCCGAAAAAATCGAGAATGCCTGCACAGATCATGCAGGCCTCAATGAGGACAGGGAAGTGGTTATTACCTTAGCGGAGAAGAAATGATTACATACCGAGGGATGCGCGCAAATACCGTTGAAGAAGCGTTAAACCTCTTCGGCGAGGCAGAAACTGTATACATTGCTGCAAATTACGATCCGTTCATAGCGGAGGCTAGACACCATGCCAGAATCCGAAAAGTGAAAGAACTCATGCAGAAGGAAGTTTTCGGGTATCAGATAGTAGATAAAGATTGGGTTTACAAAGGAGAAAAGTATCACGATCATCACATAGATTTATATTTGTAAGGAGTGGTTAATGTGTTCAAACATGAAAGATACCCAACAATGAATCGCGTAAGGCATATGCTTAGAGAATCTGGGTATTTTATGCGCTACATGAAGCCATTGCACACGGACAAAAGGTTTTTAATGAAGCTGCGCGCTTCGAAGTTAGAATGCCGCGCAAAGAGGTGACAGATTATGCTGCTTAGAACATTGCTTAATGTTACAGACGCAGACATTGCGTTGAAGTGCGGAAACACAGTTACGCACTACTATACGTGCCCGGAAGTGGAAATTCCGATTGAACTTTTGAATCACGATGTGATCGCAGTCAAGCCGTTTTCAAAAAAGGAAATTTTGCTTGTGGTGAGTGATAAACAAAACATGTAAAGGAGAACAAAGCGGAAGTATTGAGAAAGGAGCAATAGCATGATGTATTTTAGCCAGCTTGTAAGCACTATGATGAACCCGGTTATACAAGTTGCGGTAGTAGAAGATGGTGGGGCGATTCAGTATACAGGGGAGTTGTTTGATTTGCCGTTCTGCCGTTTCCGTGAGTGGCACGACTTCAAAGTAGTAGATATCACGCCGATGTACGCAGAAAAAGAACAGAAACCATTTTTGCGAATTGAGATCGACTACGCAGGAGGGAAGAAATGAAAGAGGAAAGCAAATTCAAGCTAGGAGATAGGGTCTATGTCCCATTTCATGGTTATGGTGTTGTAACAGCAATCCATGAGGATGCTTGCGTATATCCAATTGAAGTAACATGGGATGTAAGTTGCTACGAACAGGAGAAAGATGTTAGCACCTTTACTCCAGATGGCTTTTTATGCCTCGGTGACAAGAGGGATTACACCAAAATTACTGTAGTTGGACGCAGCATGCCAGAAGAGAAGGAGGAGGAAGAAGAAGTGGGCCAGATTGCCTATTCTGTTATTAACCCAGCTCATTACAGAGTAGATGGCATCCCAGAAGCCATTGAGATCATGGAGCATCTCATGACTAAAGAGCAGCTGGAGGGCTTTTTATGGGGCAATATCCTCAAGTATGCCTATCGGTACGGGCGCAAAGGTGACAAGAAAGAAACTGCTGGAAAGATCAAATGGTACGCGCAGAGACTGGAAGAGCTTGTGCAGTAGAGGAGGAACAGAAATGAAACTGATTGATTTACTCAAATTCATCCCTGACGAATGCGAAATCGGTCTTGTGCGCTTTGATGGCGGATTTCCTATTTCTCATGGGAATAAATCTGAGGCTATGGAGAGTTTCGCTTACAAATATAGGCTCATTAAAGAGCAAGTAGAGAACATGGATGTAAGAAGCATTTACTCCGGTGCATGTGTACAGTGTAACAATGTAGAACTGTTTGAGAGAGATGTACCTCCATTTGATGTCAAGCCGGAGGTCGTCATAGAAATTGAGTGAGGCAAAACATGAATAAGAACATAGTGGAATTTTATGGGACATCAGCGAATTGCGGCATCGCTAAAGAAGAAGCCGCCGAGCTTATCCATGCTATCTCAAAGTGGGAACGAGTAAACGGCTTCGGATACAAGACAAACACAACGCCAGAGGAAGCGAAAGAGAACCTCATTCAAGCGGTGGCGGACTGTCAGAACGCACTAGACAGCCTTGTTTATAGCCTTAGGCTTGATAAGTCTGGCATTCAACAGGAAATCAAGGAAGCTGATGAAAGGGTAGAGCGGCTTTATGGGAGGAAGGCATGAATTGGAAAAAAGAACACAGCGGATCCTTCGATATGTGTTTCTGTAATTCGGATTGTACAAACAAGTCCTGCGACAGATGCGAGAAAAGCAAGCATTTCGAGGCACTACAAGAATACATGAAGCAACATCCGTACTATTGTTATGCGGTGTCTGACTTTAGTGGTAAATGCAAGGAGTACAAACATGAGTAAAGTAAAAATGCTTCCGCTTGACGATCTGATGGAGCAGATGATTATCAGCGCAGAAAGGTACGCATTAGGACGCATGACATATACCGTTGGCGATACGGTTGGCTTCATCCTTCCACTGGTGCCGTCCCTGACCACGCAGACGCTTAGAGCGTTAGAAATGGACTTCCAGCGCGTAGAAAGCGAAAATGAGAGACGCTCCGATGATTTTGCCGGGATGGACTTCGATCTTTGGGGGATGGAGCAAGACAAGGAGCAGTGGTTTAGAATGCGGAAGTCGGTTAAATCGGAGCTTGAAAGGAGAAGCGAGGATGAAACTTAGAGACTTAATTGTCGTAGCAACGGCACAAAACTATGAAGGAATCGAGATATACGACGCGGAGAATGTCAGACAAGAGCGCGGCATGCTGCTTTATTCTCGCAGATGGGATGACAGAGACGTTCAGGAACTGCCTGACGCCTTACTTGATCGAGAAGTCGCCGCGATTTACGGAGACTTGGACTACACTCGCTGCATCGATGACATTTTCGTTACACCTGACGCCGTTACTGTAGTTGAACTCAAGGAGAAAAACGATGGAAACAAGTCTGTATAATTGCATCGAATACGTTTCGACGCTCATCGTCATTTTAATCTTAGGAATGTACTATATGTACATCAAAGGTGGAAGATAATGGCGGATGATATTGCAATCGGGTTCGTTGCCGCGTGTGCATTTGTGACTGCCTGCTTTTCTGGGCTATCTTACTATGTGCTGCGTGACATTTTGAAAAAGACCGGGGCTTTCGTTGTGATAGTCCCGGCAGCGAAGGAGGATAATCATGAGAAAGTTTAGACGATTAAATCAGTGTATCGAGACGGAGCTTCCACGTCGGGCGACAAAGTATAGTGCAGGATACGATATTCATGCCGCCGTTTCGGCGGAAATTAAGCCGGGTGAGAAGTATGTTATCCCTACAAATACTGCGGTAGAGATGGAGGAAGATGACGTTTTACTCATCTTCCCACGCTCTAGCTATAGCATAAAGTTCGGGCTGGAGCTTGTTAATTCTGTGGGCGTGATTGATGCAGATTACAAGGATCAGATTTTAATCTGCTATCGCAACACCGGGGATGAACCATTTTTCATCAAACGCGGGGATCGCATCGCGCAGGGAGTTTTCGTCAAGTTTTTTAAGACTGATGATGACAGTGCAAGCGGAGAAAGGCGTGGAGGCGTAGGATCGACAGGTGTATGACCTTGGAGAAGGGGCTCTAAGGTCGGTTAGGTGGCACATCGCCAACTATCACAACATCAGAAAGGCAGTTTACGAAAAGAGACTAGAGATGAAACGGAGAAGCGGCGCACCTGAACGACGCTCGCAGGGATTTGTATCGGACCCGACGCAGACGGAAGCATTAAAAAACCTCACGCCCTTGAGAATGGTAACGATATCAGGCGGCGAGGTTCAGAAGCCGGAAACGTGGCTCGCAGCGATTGACAAGGTTATGAACATGCTGGAGCGGCACGATCAGCGCATCATCGAAGTATCATTTTGGGAGCATCACACGTGGCAAGCGTCCGTAGACGCCCTGCACATGGACAAAATGACGTACTACAGACGCCGCGACAAACTCATGACACTATTCGCTATTGAGTGTGCGGCACGCGGGCTAATTCGTATTTAGAGCAATATAAAAGCGGCTATCGTTCTGTAATGATAACCGCTTTTATTTTAGTTCTCTCTCTTTCTCCCGTTTTCACGGGAATAGCAAATAAATAGCAGGTGGGATGGAGCTGATGCGGTTCAGCCCCTCAGAAACCTTAAATGACGCCCCGGTCGTGAAGGCTTGTGTAGATGCCGTCACCGATGATTACATGGTCGAGGACTTCGCAATCTACAAATTTTGCGGCTTCCGCGAAGTTTTTCGTGAGTTCTATATCCTCTTTCGACGGTTCAGGATAGCCGGATGGGTGATTATGCACGAGAATCAAGCCGTAAGCCTTATATCGAATTGCCCACTTCATCGCTTCTTTTACGTCAGCGGGTGCGGCGTTCAGCCCGCCGATGCTGATTTCTTTCCAGCCCATCAGGCGGTTTTTAACATTTGTATAGGCGACACAGAAATGCTCCTGCGTCTCATGTCGGAGCCGCTCCATGAAGAAGCGAGAAACATTTTCAGGGTTTCCAAAGTTTTCACGAGTGCGCTTGTCATATGCGGAATCGAGACGCTTTCCCAACTCAATCGCCGCCGCCACCTTGATCGCCGCCGTTTTCGTCAGTCCGGCAGATACTACGAAATCACGCCAGTCCGCGGACGAAAGCGCGGTGTATTCGCCGCCGTAAGCGTCCACGCATTCACGAACCACGTTCCCTGCTTTCGTGAGTGACTTTTCAGCGTCACCGCCGATGATAATCGCGAGCAGGTCGTACAGGCTCGCTACTTTCGCGCTTACCTCAAATCTGTTTACCGGGTAATCTTCTTTCAGTAGTTTCATTTTTATTCTCCCTTCCGGTGGAATGTTCCACCGATAACGTACATATCTATTGATGTGTCCATTTCCGCGTCTCTGATAACGCGGTCAACGTCTGCCGTATCAAATGTTTCCCAGTGGTCCATGAAGCGGAAACCATGGAAAACGTAGTGGACGGATACTGTGGTCATTCTTAACTCCTTCCTTCCCTTTCGGGAAAAACAAAATTTTTTAGTGGGGTGGGACTGATTGAGGCTCAGTCCCCGAGAAGCCTTCGACTTATTCTGCTTCCTTTGCAAACTCTTCTTCGTACTCTTCACATTCTTTCGCGAGCTTTGCAATGAAACTTGCGATATAATCAAACTCTGCGCCGTGCTTGCTGCTGAGTTTAGCGGCTGCTTCCGCGTCTGCCGCAAGCTCGTGGAGAGATTCAGCTACTTCGTGAAGCTGTGTGCTTTCTGCCACTAATTCGAGTTCTTCATCTACTGTCATGATTGTGCCTCCTGATTGTAATTCGTTTACCTCACAAGCTCTTTGCTTGCTCTGCAAGTATAATAGCACAATCAAAATGCTTACGCAAGAGGTAAAATCACTTCTAACGAAACTCTAATTTGTTGACGGTGTAAGCAAAATAGTATATAATGAAGAAAATGCCGATACTGTCGAAGAAAGGGGGCGATGAGATGGATGCAAATGATTTATATATGTTTATAAAGATGACGCTCGTTAAAAATGGGAATATGTCGCAGGCAGAAGCCGGGCGCAGAATCGGAGCGGAGAAAAATAACTTTGGGCGTAAGCTGAAAGCAGGTACTATAAGAGCACTCGAGCTTGTTAATCTGCTGAACGCGCTCGGATATCGTGTTTACGCAGAGAGAGACGGAGAGAAAGTAGAGATTAAGTAATAACATATATAGAGAAAGCCCCCGATCATACGGTCAGGGGCTATTTTATTCGATAAAGTCGGGAAGGTTTACGAGATTATGCGAATTTATCGGGTAAAACTATGCTATAATAGTATCGTAGAGTAGTGTATAAGATAGTCTGTATATATCGCTGTATATATAGAGATATAAAAACGTCTGCGTGCTGGAGAGTAAATCTCCGGTAAGCAGGCGTTTTATAATGTTCGTTTTCGGCGGGTTCCAGGCTTCGAGCTTCCAGAGCTTCGGAGAACGTAGAGCGGGAACAGAAGCGGAGAGCGGAACACGGAAGAAGGAGAGGTGAGACGCGATGGCGGCATGTAGATACAAAGCATGGGAAGCGGAAGATAAGCTAGAGCAGATAAGACGATGGGTTAAAGACGGACTATCAGATGCGCAGATAGCGAAGCAGATGGGGATAACGAAGTCACTGCTCAGTAACTGGAGACGGACGCGACCGAGAATCAGAGCGGCGTTAGTGCGTTTGACGCTGATAGACGGGAAGCACGTAGACAAGCATGATATAGCTCCAGGCGGAAAGCGGAAACTCAATAACGTACAAGAGCTGAAAGTAAAGATAGACGGCTGGATAGATGAGTGCAAGAAGACAGATACACCCATGACTAAAAGCGGGCTATGTTTATGCTTAGATATAAGTAAAGATACGTTGAATGCGTATTTACATAGCACCGGTGCTGATACCACAGTCTACTCTAAGTCCGAGATTGATGGAGAACTGCACCCTGTCAGCGTTCCCGATTTACTAAAACGAGCGGTATTAGCCATAGAAAACAGCTTAGAGCGGCGCATGATAAGCGGAAAGGGCAATGTAGCGGGTATCATATTCGACTTGAAGAATAACCATGGATACGCTGATAAGAGCGAGATAAACACAGTAAACACCAATGTTAAGCAGGTATCCGATGAAGATATCGACAAACGCATAGCAGAGCTGATGAACAAGTCCGATGTATTCCGCCGGAGTAGCTAGGATGATATGAAATGATAGGTTTATGCAGAACCATGCATAAAAGTATCATACGAGCACGGCGATCTATCTCACTTTCTGCATAGTCATTCAGAATGGGTATAGCTCAGGATATCTCCGGAGGATGAGGGTATCTCCGGCGGATAGGCTATGGGTATGCGTCCGGCGGTGCGGATGGGCGCATGAGTTAGTCGTGGTCATGGCGTTCGCTCGTCATGGGTATTGGCATGCGTGCCATGGGTGGCCGGCTATGGGCGTTGGCGTGCGTGGGGCATGGGGCGTCCGTGGGGGTGGTAGGGGTCCCATGGCTATGGCAGGGGGAGGGGGCGAGTGGGGTCCCCATACAAAGGAATCTATTAAATGTATACCCCAATCTGGAACTCTAAAGAATTAAAAGGAGTTCCTTCCCCGACCTCGAATATCCCCATAACTCCAATAGATTTCAT
>ERZ1031347.502-NODE-502-length-17329-cov-14.140211_pt1 | contig 17329 bp, 11 predicted proteins | sample MGYA00517106_ERZ1031347 | MGnify/ENA primary metagenome ERZ1031347 (study PRJEB33719, sample SAMN04261392) | wastewater metagenome | biome: periurban shantytown; feature: human; material: feces | host: Homo sapiens | place: Peru: Lima | collected 2012-07-19 ...
TTTTTGTGAAATATGACGGGAAATTTGCAAGCAGATGGCGTGCAAAGTCGCCAGATGCTCTTTGTGCGGTATTGCCATAGGGCAGCACCGCACAAAGCCCGCCTGACGGCTTTGCACGGTGTCGCTATAGAAACAATAGAAAAAGGTGAGAACATTGCAGAATTTACCCATTGGTGAAGTGCTGAAAGAATATGGCTATATCACACAGGAACAGATCGATCAGGCACTGCAATTCCAGAAGACACAAAGCGGCAAGAAGGTGCGTTTCGGCACACTGCTGCAGGAAATGGGATTTGTCACAGAAACACAGGTTCTGGAGGCACTGGGGAAAAAGCTGGATCTCCAGATGGTCAATCTGGAGGAGTATGAGGTCAATGTAGACGTGGTTGCCAAGGTGCCCAAGCAGCTTGCGGAAAAATACAATGTCATTGCCCTGTCGGAAAACGACAGCCGTCTACAGCTCGCCATGTCTGACCCGCTGAATTTCTATGCACAGGAAGATATTCGGCAGATCGTGGATATGCCGCTGGAAGTGCTGCTCAGTGAAAGTCCGAAAATCAAAAAGGCGATCGAGTATTACTATGCCGAGATCAGTACCAAGCAGGCAGCCAAAAAGGCGAATATTTCCGCAGAAGATATTGAGGTGCCCCAACTGACGGCAGACGATGCGGACGACGATGTGCCGATCATCAAGCTGATCAACTCGCTGCTGGTGCGGGGATACAGCACCAACGCCAGCGATATTCACATTGAACCGTTTAAGGATTTCACACAGGTGCGTATGCGTATCGACGGTCAGATGGTCAGCTATCTGACACTGGAAAAGGCACTGCACAACTCCATTGTTGCCCGTATCAAGATCATGAGCAACCTGAACATCGCGGAAAAACGTATCCCGCAGGACGGCAACTTCCACGCTGTGCTGGAGGGAATCGACATCAGTATGCGTATTTCCGTTCTGCCGACGACACACGGCGAGAAGATCGTTATGCGTTATCTGGTGTCGGATACCAAGATCGACCACGCCGGTCACTTTGGCATGAACGAGTATTCCTATAACATGCTGATGAAGATGATGTCCGCCCCCAACGGCATCATCTATATTACGGGGCCGACCGGTTCCGGTAAAACGACCACGCTGTATATGGTATTGCAGCATCTGTCCCAGCGACCGGTAAATATTTCTACCATTGAGGACCCTGTGGAAAAAGACCTGCCCAATATCACGCAAACTTCCGTTAATGTGACTGCCGGCATGACCTTTGCAGTGGGACTGCGTGCCCTGCTGCGACAGGATCCGGATATTATCATGATCGGTGAAACCCGTGACGCAGAAACGGCTGAAATTTCCGTGCGTTCTGCAATCACCGGACACCTGGTAGTTTCCACCCTGCATACCAACGATGCCATTTCGTCCATTGTCCGTCTGGCGGATATGGGCGTGGCACCGTATCTGATCTCCAACTCTGTGGTAGGTATCGTGGCACAGCGTCTGGTGCGTAAGGTCTGCCAGTTCTGTAAATACGAAGAACCGGCGACAGCAGATGACATCGCCATTGTCGGGGACGGCATTCCCATGATCACCCGCGGCAAGGGCTGTAAGGTCTGCAACAACACGGGCTATAAAGGACGTATTTCCATTCACGAAATGGTATATATAGACAAAACGCTGAAACGTATGATCGCCAAAAGTGCAGACAGTCAGGAAATGCTGGAGTATGCCAAGAAAACACAGGGCATGCGGAGTCTGCTGGACAGTGCCATTGACTTGGTAAAAGAGGGCGTGACCACGCCGGAAGAAGTTATGAAGATCGCATATTATTCCGACTAATGATTGCAGAAAGGACGGTATACCGCCATGACCATGAATGAACTTATTATGAAAGCACGGGAGAAGAAATGCTCTGATATTCACATCAGCGAGGGCATGCCGGTTTCGTTCCGTATCCACGGGCAGCTGCTGGACAGCGGCTTTTCATTTCCGGCGGCAGAAACACGGGAAATGATCCTGTCCATGTTGAGTGATGAACAGCGGGAACAGCTGGAAAACGGCGACGACGTGGACTTTGCCATTGAAACGCCGGACTATTGCCGCCAGCGTGTCAATGTTTTCCGGCAGATGAAAAAGGTGGCAGCCACGATTCGTCTGCTGAACAACACCATTCCCACACTGGAACAGCTGCAAATGCCGAAAGTGCTGCGGGAATTGGCAGACCAGCCAAGAGGACTGATTCTGGTGACAGGTCCGACGGGAAGCGGTAAATCTACCACCCTGTCCGCCATGATCGACTATATCAACAAGAATCGTTCGGAGCATATCATCACCATTGAGGACCCTGTGGAATATGTTTACGAGTCGGGCATGTCGGTCATTCACCAGCGTGAAATCGGCGTGGATACCAAGAGCTTTGCAGCATCCCTGCGTTCTGCTCTCCGTGAAGACCCTGATGTCATTCTCGTGGGAGAAATGCGTGACTACGAAACGATTTCCGCCGCTGTCACCGCCGCAGAAACCGGACACTTGGTCATGTCCACTCTGCACACCACCGGTGCGGCACAGACGCTGGATCGTATCATTGACAGCTGTCCGCCCCACGCCCAGAACCAGATCCGGACACAGCTGTCCACGATTCTGAAGGGCGTTATCACACAGGCTCTGATCCCGCTGGCAATGGGCGGCGGCCGTGTGGCTGCTACAGAAATTCTGGTGGGAACTGATGCGGTAGGCAGTCTGATCCGTGACAATAAGTGCTTCCAGCTGGCAACGGTCATGCAGTCCAGTGCGGCACTTGGCATGCACACCCTGAATGCCGATCTGGCACGGCTGGTAAGAGCCGGCACGATCCGGCGGGATGATGCCATTCGGGTATCCAACAACAAGAATGAGATTCTGGATCTGTTAAGTTAAGCTTCGCTTCGGCGTGTCCGTCTGTATATTTTCGGAGAGGTGAGAGAGATGAAACGAAATCGAAAAGGCTTTTCTCTTGTGGAATTGATCGTAGTGCTGGTGATCATGGCGATCATTGCGGCACTCTGTGCCCCGAATATCTCTGCCTATGTGCAGGCGGCAAAGGTTCAGAATTATCAGACTGTGGCGAATAATCTGGCAGACGAATTACAGACCCAGCTGCCCCAGAGCCGGTACTGGAACTGGGACGAGGTGCAGCGGAATGCGTATGGCATTCTGTGTGCAGATGCCGGAAGATGCGTGACACTGGATACAGAAAAAAGCACCGATAATCAAAAGGTGTATCAGATCACCGGTGCCAGCAGCGATGCCAATGCGGTGTTTACGGTTTCGCTGACCTATCATGATGCGGTGAAAACCAGCCAGAAAGTGGATATTGCGGTTTCCTGCGACGGGTACGCTGCGGTGCAGTCGGTGCAGGAGTGTAATTTGGTGTTGAAGACGAATTATACAGATGCGAGTGCGTATCCGACGACAACAATAAAAAAAACAACAACTAATCGAAATGGTAATGTAACGCTGTTGGATGATAGAGTAAAAAAATGGAAAGACGATGATGGAAATACTTCGAATGACTGGTCATCTGCTTTTTCAAATAATTTTTATCCAAACAATGACTTTGTAAATACATATAATGGTACAAGTAACAATCCGCCGCATGACAATTGTGCAGCAATCAATTTAACAGATTATCCGTTAAATTCAGTATCACAGGTAGAATTTAGCTTGCAACGCTACTCTTTTTTATATAATTACAATGGAACAGATGTTGTATATCGTGCAGTTGTTCCGTGCGTTGAAGCACAGAAGGGCGACGGACGAGGCGGAGAGTATGCTGCTTGTGGAACTGATGTGTCTGGCTCTTATGAAGTACGATTTCAAAATGTAAAAGTGCTGGTCGATTCTGATTTGGATGATGATAATAGTTGGGTAAATTATACGGATGTTTTTGCAGAAAATAATTTTCCTTATGATATTAGTCAACCTGGATTATCACCCGAAAAAATTGATGCTGTTAATCGCTATAAAGCGTATTATGGTGATGTGTCTTATGGAAAAAATGGCATAAATGATGTTGGTTATGGAATGAGTGATGTTGAAAAACAAATTAATGTCATTTATCGAGTAAAACTAGTTGACCCAACCGACGCAACAAATCGAAATATTCGTTCAAAATGCTGGGTGGCAATTTGGGGAAGAATCACATATTCCGACAGTGGTACAATTGTAGAACCATGTTCGTCTATGCAGACAAAAGCAGACGGAACACTGGCTAAAATATATGATAATGTTCGCATTAAAGTTGAAATTCCGGATTACATTGAAGATTTCAGTACAGTTATTCAAGATGAAAGCGAATTGACTACAGAAAATAATACATTTTATTTTGATTATAGTGGGCTTTTCTTTGTGCCATATAGTTGGGGTGGAGGTTATTGGAGTTATGAAGGGTATCAGATATTAGTTGGCAGTAATAACCTATTGCAACAGATTAAAAAAGATGGAACTTATTATTATGATTATGGGACTTATAAAGATGGATATTATACACTTCCAGCTGACCAGCAGGCAATTATTCAAAGCATTGTAAAAAGAGGGGGAACGCATTACAAAGGCACATTTGCGATTGATCTGAGAAATAGTGGATATGCAGTTGGTGATGTTGTCAAAGTTCAATTTACAAATGTAGATGCAGACGAATTTATCAGAAACGCGAATGGTAATGATAAGTTTTTGAAAATGTACCGAGTTAATGAGCGTACTGGAAATTTAGTGGCAGATGGCGATAATACAGGAATTCATTTTTATGATTCCGCAGATTTGAAAACCGCAAATCTTGGAAAAGTAGAAAAAATTTCTGATAATACAGTTGCAATTTATATTTTGATGAAATGGTCTGATTATCCCTATTATATTTTGAGTTATAAGGGTGTATATGCAAATTTTCAACCGGATGCAGATACCAGCTTTTCATGGGTAAAGAAAAGTGAAGTTACAACCGAAGAAACAACAACACAAAATACCCCCATGCTCACCATCAACGGCGACAGCACCTACACCAACATTACCCTCGACTGGACGAAGTGCGACTATATCAACAATGCGGGCGAAGTGGGCGTGAAGTTTGTCAAGTATCCGTCCACGCTGAATTATGATGTGTACAGCAAGGATTACACCCTGCTGGCTTCGGATCAGAACCTGAAAACCTTTATGATGAATTCAAACAGTGCTGTGACATCGGCTGCTTCGGCGGATAAGATCGTGAACCTTTATTGTAAGGGTGTCAGTCCGGAGGAGATTCAGTGCGAGATCGTTGCTCCGAAAAATACGGCAACGACAACAACTACCACGACTACCACACCTCCGCCGCCTGAAACCGAAACCACAGCCAAAACGACTACCAGCACGACGACTGCGGCTACAACCACAACAACAACGACAACAACCACCACGACTACAGCAACCACCACAACAACGACTACCACGACAACTACCACAACGACCGCCGCAACCACAAGCACGGTTGCAACAACCGCAACCGCTGCAACTGCCGCAACGACCACCGCGGAAACCACTGCAAGCAGTACCGCAACGGCGACGACCTCCGCGACAGAAACTACGGCTGCAACGACTACAACTTCCGCCACAACCAGCACGACTATAAGCACCACTGCAACAACAACCAGTAATAAACAGACTGATTCCACAATTTCTTCTGATGAACTTTTAATTCATTATATTTATGATGATCCTGAGTATAGTACAGTTCACATTCTTCGTAGCAGCGGAAGTATCAGTGAAATTCCCAATTATGAGAATCCAGTTACCTATACCAAATCAGAAGATGTCTTAATCACATTTAATGATGATTACGGTGTTTTGCATATTTTCCCCAAATATAATAACAGCGATGTTTCTATAAGCGGTAAGCCAAATCAGCTAGAGCAAACAAAACAGTGTGGTTGGTGTACATATCACATTACTACTAAAATGGTAACAGATGGTCTTCACGAACTCTGGATTAAAAACGGAGTTGTTTATAAGGCTAATCCTGACACACCACTTGCTCAAATGGTAAACACTGTATATCGAGAAAACAGTATTGCTGCTTGCCTTCCTAAATCTGTTGAAGTTGTTACTACAACCACAACAACCACCGCCCCTCAAACCACCACAACTACAACAACCACCACCACCGCATCGCCCATTGCCGCCAGCGAAAACGGCAAAAACGTAGGTCTGGACGAATCCAGTGCGGCGGGCTGCAACATCACGTTCAGCGATCCGCTGTTCAACGACAGCGGCGTGTGCTACTTCACCATTACCCCCAAGGCGGGCTACACGCTTTCTGACAGCTATACCGTAAAGGTTGGCACGGAGGTGCTGTCTGCCAAGAACAACTACAACGCCAAGACGGGGCAGTGGTTCTTCTGGAGCAATAAGATCATGACGGACTACACCATTCATGTGGAGGGTGTTTCTCCGGCGGCGTAACGCTCGAAATAATCCCAAAGGCAATACCGCACAAAAGAAAAGGCTCATTTCCGGAGCGTACCGGAGATGAGCCTTTCTGTGTTCAGGCGGTCATTTCAGACCGCAGAGCTGTAAGTACAGATTTGCAATGGGTTCTCCGACCACCAGAGCCATTGCCATGCCGGCGGAGAGGTACGGCCCAAAGGCAAATTTGGAATCGCCGGTTTTTGCCTTGTGGATCATGCCGAAGATGCAGCCGAGGATCAGTCCCAGAAACAGCCCTACCACAACACCTTTGACACCGAGAAACAAGCCGCCTGCCAGCATCAGTTCTGCGTCGCCCCGTCCCATGGCACGTTCGCCGGACAGAATTACCAGCAGGAACAGCGGGACCGATGCCGCTGCGGCTCCGATCAGGTGGGAGAGCAGTGTGCCATTTCCGGTGCAGACATCGTAAACCGTAACCGCAACGCCCAGCAGCCCGATGAATCCGATCACATACAGACTGATCAGCTGGGTGTCCAAGTCCATGAAAAAGACCACGATCAGAGCCGAACAGAACAGACATACCAGAGCCGCATAGACCGGCTGTTCAAAGATGCCGAAATAGGCGAAGATCAACACGTATAAGATTGCATTCAGGCTCTCCACCAGCGTGTAGCGAAAGGGGATTTTTGCCCCGCAGCTGTGGCATTTTCCCCGCAGCCGGCACCAGCTGAAGATCGGGATCAGATCCCGCTTGCGAATGGGTGTACCGCAGGTCATGCAGTGGGAGTTGTTCCGCCAGAGAGATTCCTCTTTGGGCAGACGGTAGATACAGACGTTCAGAAAGCTGCCGATCGCCGCACCAAAAGCAAAAATGATGCAGTACAGCAGTACATAACAGATGTAATACATAGGGCAAATTCCTCTCTTTTTTCTTGTCCTATTGTATCACATTTTGAAAAAGATGTCAAGAAATATGGAAATTGCGTGTACAACCGGGCGGCTGTGTGATTTTCACGAAAATCGGACTATACCCTTGACGAAAGCGGCAAAAAGTAGTACAATATTGTAAGAAGCCGGTGCATTGCCGGTTAGCATTTATGGGAGGTATTACACCATGTCTGAAAAGTTTATTGTTGAAACATCTGCAAGACACGTACATCTGACTGCGGAAGCATTCGCAGTGCTGTTCGGTGAGGGAAAGGAACTGACTGTCAAGAAGATGCTGTCGCAGCCGGGTCAGTTTGCCAGCGAAGAACGCGTAACGATCGTTGGACCGAAGAAGGAACTGCCGAACGTTTCCATTCTGGGTCCGTTCCGGAGTGCCAATCAGGTAGAACTGTCTGCAACAGACGCACGTTCGATCGGCATCGCTGCTCCGGTTCGCGAATCCGGTGATGTTGCAGGTTCCGGTGCATGTACCATTGTGGGACCGGCAGGTCAGCTGGAAATTTCTGAGGGTGTGATCGTGGCAAAGCGTCACATTCACTTCACTCCGGAAGACGCAGCAAAGGCTGGCGTAAAGGATAAGGACATCGTTTGGGTACGTGTTGAAACAGACGGCAGAAAGGCAATCCTGGGTGACGTGGTTTGCCGTGTTTCCCCGAACTATGCAACTGCAATGCACATCGACACGGACGAATCCAATGCCATTGGTGCAGGCCGCAACCAGATGGGCGAGATCGTCACAGTAGACTAAGGAAATCCTGCATAAAGTACGCCTGACGATGCATCTGATGCACAGGCTTCATTCAGCGTTTCCCTAATCGCATTTTTGATGGAAAGACAAACGGCGGATGCTGAAATCCTTTTGGCATCCGTTGTTTTTTTAGAAAGGAACAACTATATGAGATCATGGAAAAAATTGACGGCACTGCTTCTCGCCGGTGTGCTGGCTGGCTCGGCATTTACCGGCTGCGGCAAGCAGAGCAGCGACAGCAGCCAGCCGGAGTCTTCTGCTGCCGAGGAATCCTCTGAAAAGGAAACCACCACCGCCGCAGAAGAAACCACCACCGCGGAAACTACCACAGTTCACGTCAGCCCCACAGAAACGGTTTCCACCACGTTGGGCACGGAACTGACTGACATCAATGCCATGCTGGACAAGGGCAGCGATACCACCAACAATTACAAAGCCAAGCTGGATAACTTTATTCAGGAGGGCGACGTGGTACAGTCCTTTACCTTTATCGTGTACTCCGCCGACGGTTCGTCCAGTCTGGGCGACTTCAAGGGCGGCTACGGCGTTTCCGTCAAGGACGGCTGTGCCAGTGCTACCGATGCCGGCTGGTATCAGGCGGCAGACTTTGAGCAGTCCCAGAACAGTGCCTATGCGGAATTCACATGGAATGTTCCCGCAGAGATCCAGACGGAGATCGACCCCAGCGGCGAAGTCCTGTTCGGACACTGGTGGAGCAACGTGCAGCAGGTGAAGCTGTCCAGCATTGTGTGCACCTACACCCGTACCAAGGAAGTGCCGGTAGACGGTACCAATTCCGCCAGTCCGGCTGCAACTTTGAGTTTCAACGATGAGGCAGCCAAGACAGCGAAGATCGCTCTGTCCGACCTGATCGGGGCAGAGGATACGCTTCAGACAGTCACCTTTGACATCAGCAGCACTGGTGCACTGGGCAAGTTCACCGGTGCGTTCGGCGTGTCTGTGGACAAGAACGCAGACTGTGCCACCGATGCCGGCTGGTATCAGACCAAGAACGTCTGCGTGTTCACAGATTCCTCCAGCCTTTCCCTGACGTGGATCGTGCCGGACGATGTCAAGGAGAGCATTGACCCCAGCGGCGATGTGATGCTGGGGTACTGGTGGAGCGACCAGCCCAGCATTACCCTGAACAACATCAGCGTCCGCTACAGCAACAGCACCGGAACGACCACCAAGACCGAGCCGAAGTCGGACGAGTCCTCCAAGGGCGGGGAAGTGGCAGCAGTTTCCGGTGAAACGCCTACTGCGGAGCAGGTCAACGCCATGACCAGCAAGCAGATCGTGGAGAACATCAAGGTGGGCTGGAATCTGGGCAACTCACTGGACAGCTACAACACCAGCTCCAGCGATACGGAAACCGGCTGGGGCAACCCGAAAACCACCCAGCAGATGATCGACACCGTAAAGGCTGCTGGCTTCAATGCTATTCGTGTGCCGGTAACGTGGAGCGAGCACATGTCCGCCGACGGTACCATTGATGCGGCGTGGATGAACCGCGTCAAGGAAGTTGTAGACTACGCCTATAACGACGGGCTGTATGTTATTGTGAATGTACACCACGATGACTACACATGGCTGACACCCTCCAGTGAAAAACTGGAAAGCGATAAGTCCACCCTGACAAACATCTGGAAGCAGATCTGTGCCACATTCCAGAACTACGACCACCGCCTGATCTTCGAGGGCATGAACGAACCGCGTATGATCGGTTCCGCAGAGGAATGGACCGGCGGCACACAGGAATCCTATGACGTTATCAACGCCCTGTATCAGGCATTTGTGGACACTGTCCGTTCTTCCGGCGGCTCCAACAAGGACAGAACGCTGGTTGTCAGCACCTATGCTCAGTCCGTGGAGAAGAACGCTGTCGGCGGTCTGGTGGTTCCGAAAGACGACCATGTGATCGTATCCCTGCACATCTACGCCCCGTGGAATTTCTGCGGTCCGGACGACACCCGTGCCGACTGGGGCAGCGATGCCGACAAGCAGGAACTGGACACCATGTTCCAGTATCTGGACGACACCTTTGTCAGCAAGGGCATTCCGGTCATCATTGACGAAACCGGCTGCGTGAACAAGAACGAAAACACCTCCGCAAGAGTAGCATGGTTCAGCTATTATCTCAGCACAGCCAAGAAGCACGGCATCAAGTGCTTTATTTGGGACAACAACGAAACGAAGAACGGTTTCGGTCTGCTGAACCGCAAGGACTGCACATGGTATTATCCGGAAATCATCGAAGCCATTCAGAATGCTACCAAGTAAACGGATATTGTCATAATGCATAAATCATTCCTCATATAGATGTGCAAAATGTAGAATTTTTATAGAAGCCAGAAAAAATCCCGTGTGAAACGTGCAAAAAACTGCAAAGTATGCTATAATAAGAAAAAGCACTGGAAAACGGGTACGCCCGCTTTTCAAACAAGAGGAGGCATTTTACTATGAGTCATCGAATCATTACCATTGAAAGAGAATATGCAAGCGGCGGCCGTGAGATCGGCGAAATGATCGCAGAACGGCTGGGCATTCCGTGTTATAATCGAGAAATTTTACAAATGGCATCTGAACGCTGCAATGTTTCCATGGATTATCTGGAAACCGCAGAGGAAGCTGCCCCCAAGAGTTTTCTGTACACTCTGATGCTGACCTCCAGCCCTACACGCACCATTGAGGAAAACCTGCCGCTGTCCGATAAGGTCTACATCATCGAAACCAACATCATTCGGGAACTGGCGGAAAAAGGCGACTGTGTGATCGTGGGACGCTGTGCAAGCTATATCCTGCGGGATCTGGAAAACCTGTTCAACGTGTTCATCTACGCGGACACCAAGTCCCGTTCGGAACGTGCCGTGCAGGAGTATCACGTGGACGAACGGCGGGTAGAGGCAATGCTGCGGAAGATTGACAAGCGTCGTGAAACATTCTACAGCATCAACACCGGCGGAAACTGGTACGACAAGGACAACTACCACCTCTGCCTGAACAGCGGAGCACTGGGGCTGGAACTCTGTGCGGATATTGTGGTAGAAACCGCAAAGAAAACCATTTATTAAGTCATTCGGAAGAATAGATACAGGCGGGACAGGGAAGCTTCTCTGTCCCGCTTTTTTGCACGGAAATCAATTTTTTCATGATAGCCTCCCCTGAAAGGGGAGGGGGACCGCCGTTAGGCGGTGGAGAGGTTCTTTCGTAAAATCTTTTTATGACGTTTTTGCATAAGTGGAAACCCCTCAGTCAGTGCTACGCACTGCCAGCTCAGCACAAGGCACGCCCTGCGGGTGCCCTTTCAGGGGAGCCTCACTTGTCAAACTTCATAATTTGGCACAATTTAAATCAACATATTTTTGAAAATTCCTTTCCATGTTTTTTTGTGAAAGAGTTGACTTTTTTCGAAAAATATGGTATATTATGATTGCAAGTATTTTGCAACGAAAAAGAAACGGAGGAATGAAGATGAAGTTGTGGAAAAAAGTGCTTGCCGCGGTGACTGCGGGGGTGCTTTGCGTGGGAAGCGTTGGCGTGACAGACTTGCAGGGTGTGCTGGAATCTGCGGGAACGATGCTGACAGCGAGTGCGGAAGAAGGTACTTATGGAAATTTGTCCTATGGTGTAACCAATGCAGGTGAAATTGAAATTACGGGGTGCAATATGGGTGTTACTTCCGTTGAAATTCCGGCTGAGATTGACAGAAAACCTGTGACGAGTATTGGAAATAATGCTTTTCGCGACTGCACCAGTTTGACAGAGGTCAAGATACCAGACAGCGTGATAAATATTGGAGATTATGCTTTTTACGGCTGTACCAGCTTGACAGGAATCACAATACCGGACGGCGTAACAAGTGTTGGATTTCAGACCTTTTCCGGCTGTATCAGCTTAAAGGAAATCGCCATACCAGACAGCGTAAAAAGCATTGAAAATAACGCTTTTTATGGTTGTGCCAGCTTGACGGAAGTCGTCATTCCAAACAGTGTGACGCGTATTTACAGCGGGGCTTTTTACAAATGTACCAGTCTAATAGAAATGACTATTCCGGACAGTGTAACGTATATTGGAGAGTGTGCTTTTTGCGGCTGTACCAATTTGAAAAAAATTGTTGTTCCAGATAGTATAACGAGTATTGGAGGCAGTACTTTTTACGGCTGTACCAGTTTGACGGAAATCACCATACCAGACAGTGTGACGAATATTTGGAGCAGTACTTTTCGAGGCTGTTCCAGCTTGACGAAAATCACGATTCCGGACAGTGTGACGAGTATTGGTGACAGTGCCTTTTACAGCTGTACCAGCTTAACGGAAGTTACCATTCCAGACGGTGTGACGAATATTGAAGGATTTGTTTTTACGAATACACCATGGCTTATAGCCAAGCAAGAGGAAAATCCACTTGTGATCATCAATGGAACTTTGATTGATGGAACAACTTGTACTGGGAGTGTTACCATACCAGACAGCGTGACAAGTATTGCAGGAGGAGCTTTTGGTAGCTGTACTGGTCTGACGGCAATTACCATTCCGGAAAGTGTAACAAGCATTGGAGATAGTGCTTTTTACAGATGTACCGGCTTGACGGAAATCGCCATTCCAGAAAGTGTAACAAGCATCGGCAATTATGCTTTTGATAGTTGTACCAACTTGACGAAAATTACCATTCCGGACAGCATAACGAGTATTAGCGATTATGCCTTTCGCGGCTGCACTGGCTTAAAGACAATTACTATTCCGGAAAGTGTGACAACTGTTGGAGAAAATGCTTTTTCCGGCTGTACTGGTCTGACGGAAATCACCATTCCAGACAGCGTAACGAGTATTGGAGATCATGCTTTTGACGGCTGTACCGGCTTAAAGACAATCACCATTCCGGAAAGTGTGACAAGCATTGGAAATGGTACTTTTGATAACTGCAATAATCTGATTATTCGTGGCTATACCGGCTCTTTCGCCGAAACTTACGCAAGGGAACATAATATTCGATTTGCAGATGTAAATGCAACTTATACTTGCGGCGACCTCGATGGCAGCGACAATATCGACTCCACCGACATCTTCTACACTATGCTCTACATCGCCAACGTTGCCGTAGGCAATGACGGCGGGCTGACGGCTGAACAGATCGCTGCCGCCGATGTAGACGGCAATGGTACAGTGGATTCCACCGACAGCTTCTATATCATGTACTACGTGGCTCTCCGCGGAGCAGGATATGACACTTCTTGGGAAGAAGTCCTCGCAAAATAAGCCATGTGAATAGGCACTCTACAGAACGGAAAAACGGTTCTGCAGGGTGCTTTTTGTGCTTTTTGAATTTTTTCTTGCATTTTCTTCGCAGATATGATATAATGGAAATGGAAGCCTTTTATTATAACAAATTTAGGAGGGCGTTCAAAATGAAAATATGGAAAAAAGTCGTGGCAGCTATGACCGCCGGGATGCTTTGCCTGGGGAGCGTGGGGCTTTCCGGGGTGGAAAACGTGCTGAAAAGCGTAGGAACGGTGCTGTCAGCGAGTGCAGAGGAAACGACTGAAACAGAAAGAGTCCCTGTGGGAACGGGAACGACTACTGTTCTCTTGGGAACTGGAACGACGCAATTGGAATATCAAGCGTTTGACGATGATACAGTTGAAATCACAGATTGTGACAATGAAGCAGCTGGAGAACTGGAAATTCCGGCGGAAATCGATGGGAAACCGGTGACGAGCATTGGAGATGGTGCTTTTTCTGTCTGTAGTGGTTTGACCAAAATTACGATACCGAACGGCGTGACGAGTATTGGAGATTATGCTTTTTCTGACTGTAGTGGTTTGACCAAAATTACGATACCGAACGGCGTGACGAGCATTAGAGATGGTGCTTTTTCTAACTGTAGTGGTTTGACTGAAATCACGATACCGGACAGCGTAACGAGCATTGGAGATAATGCTTTTTCTGACTGTAGTGGTTTGACCGAAATCACGATACCGGACAGCGTGACGAGCATTAGAGCTGGTGCTTTTTCTAACTGTAGTGGTTTGACCGAAATCACGATACCGGACAGCGTGACGAGCATTGGAGGAAGTACTTTTTTAAAAACACCGTGGTTGACAGCCAAACAAGCAGAAAATCCATTGGTAATTGTCAATCATATTTTGATTGATGGAAAGACTTGTACAGGTGCTGTTTCGATACCTAATGGTGTAACGAGCATTGGAGATGATGCTTTTTATAACTGTAGTGGTTTGACCGAAATCACGATACCGGACAGCGTGACGAGCATTGGAGATGAAGCTTTTCATAACTGTAGTGGTTTGACCGAAATCACGATACCAGATAGCGTGACGAGTATTGGAAATCGTACTTTTTCTTTATGTAGCAGTCTGACCGAAATCACGATACCGGACAGCATAACGAGCATTGGATATCGTGCTTTTTCTGACTGTGACAGTCTGACCGAAATCACGATACCGGACAGCGTTACGAGTATTGGCAGTAGTGCTTTTTCTTTCTGTGACAGTCTGACCGAAATCACGATACCGGACAGTGTGACATCTATTGGATCTTATGCTTTTGAGGAAACCCCTTGGTTAACAGCCAAACAAGCGAAAGATCCATTGGTAATTGTCAATCATATTTTGATTGATGGAAAAACTTGTACAGGTGCTGTTTCGATACCTAATGGTGTAACGAGCATTGGAGAATGTGCTTTTGTTGGCTGTAGCAGTCTGACCGAAATCACGATACCGGACAGTGTGACGAGCATTGGAGATGGTGCTTTTTCTTCCTGTAGCAGTTTGACCGAAATCACGATACCAGACAGCGTGACAAGCATTGGATATAGTGCTTTTTTTTGTTGTGCCAGTCTAACTAATATTACAATACCGGACAGCGTGACGAGCATTGGAAATGGTGCTTTTTGTTATTGTGACAGTCTAACTAATATCACAATACCGGACAGCGTGACGAGCATTGGGGATAATGCTTTTTATTGTTGTGACAGTCTGACTAATATCACGATACCGGACAGCGTGACGAGCATTGGAGATTATGCTTTTTACGACTGTACCAATCTGACAATCTACGGGTACACCGGTTCCTACGCAGAAACCTATGCTAAGGAAAATGACATTCCTTTTGTTTCTCTGGGCAATATCACAACAACTGAAACCACTACCACCACTATAGAAACAACAGTTACAACAACTACAGAAACAATGGTTACAACTAAAACAACAACCACCACCAAAAAAGATTCCGAAACACCTACCGTCATTTATGGTGACATTACCCTTGACGGACGTGTAGATATTACTGATGCTGTTTTGCTGAACAAGTTCTGTTCTGGTGCGGTGATCCTGAATGATGCTGCCAAGCTGAACAGTGACTGTGACGGCGACGGCGATATAACCGGAAACGATGCTGTAGCTCTGCTGCAATTCTTGGTGCAGATCGTACAGAAGCTGCCTTATACAGCATAATTCTATTGCAATAACCCAAAAACCGGCTCTTGCATTTCGGTGCAGGAGCCGGTTTTTACTGCCTTGACATTTTGTCCGGAACACACTATAATAAATTTATCCAATAAATTTATCCGGCAGCTTCAGCCTCGCCGGAAACTTTTTGAAAGGAATCTGATTTATGAAATCGATCTATACCTGCCCCTATTGCGGAGCAAAATCGTTTAACCCGTGGAAAAAGGCGTTCGCCGGCGGACTGCGTACCAAAGGAAAAGTCTGCATGGAATGCGGACAGCACTGCGTCAACGGCGTTGCATCAATGATCTTCAGTGCAGTGGTCTATATCGCTGCCCTCGTGGTCGTCCTGCTGGTCTACTTCAAGGGCAATTCCAACTGGGACTACGTCTACATGGTGGGGGCTGTTGCGGCAGCGTTCGTGCTGTGCCGGCTCTTTGATGCATTTTTCGGTCCGCTGGTGAAGCCGATCCGGAACGATGTGTTAAGCTGATGGGTGCCGGACTTTATCTGCACGTGCCGTTCTGCCACCGGAAGTGTCCCTATTGCAACTTCTATTCCGTGCCGGCACAGCCGGAACTGCTGACCGCCTACACTGCGGCAGTCTGCCGGAACTTGCGGCATTACGGAAACGCTGCCCAGCCGGAACGCGTGGACACGGTCTATTTCGGCGGCGGAACGCCCTCGCTGCTGCTGCCTGCACAGATCGCACAAATTCTGGAAACGGCGGCGGAACAGTTTGCCCTGTCCGCGGATGCGGAGATTACACTGGAGGCAAATCCTGCCACTGTGACACCGGAGCAGCTGCGGGAACTTCGCCACGCAGGCATCAACCGGCTTTCTCTGGGGGTGCAGTCCCTGTCTGATGCCCAGCTGAAACGGCTGGGACGGCTGCACACGGCACAGGAGGCTGTGGAAATGGTATACGCTGCCGTAGAAGCGGGCTTCCGGAACCTGTCCTGTGACCTGATGCTGGCACTGCCGGAGCAGACGGCGGACGAACTGGAGCAGACTATTTCCCGGCTGGTGCAGCTGCCCATTACACACGTGTCTGCCTACTTATTAAAGGTAGAGCAGGGAACGTCTTTTGCCGTGCAGCACGTGGCAGAACGCTGTCCCGACGATGACACCGCGGCAGACCTCTACTTGCAGGCGGTGGAGCAGCTGGGGGCAGCTGGCTTTTTGCAATACGAGATCTCCAACTTTGCCAAAGCCGGTTTCGAGAGCCGGCACAACTGCAAGTACTGGCACTGCGAACCCTATCTGGGCATCGGACCGTCTGCACATTCCTGCTGGAACGGCAAGCGGTTTTTTGTGCCGTCTGCCGTGTCGGATTTTCTGGAACAGCCGGTGCAACCGGTCGAAACCGAAGACGAAACGCCCTGCACCCCAGAGGAAAAGTTGCTGCTGGGCATGCGGTTGACAGAGGGTGTTCCGGCTTCGTGGCTGGCAGAAAAGCAAGCGGCGGCAGAACGTTACTGCAATCTGGGCTTTCTGCAAAAAGTCGGTGAACGCATCGCATTCACGCCCAAGGGCTTCCTCGTATCCAACACCATTTTAGCAGAACTGATATAACCAAATCACCGCAGTCATAGATGCAATCTTACTGGGGAGAAACTTTCTGAGGAAAGTTTCTCCCCAGACCCCTTTTCAAAGACTTTTATTCCATTTTTTCTCATAGGGGCTATAGCCCCTATGAGAAAAAATAAAGTGAAGTTTTCGGAAGGGAGTTTGAGG
>ERZ1031347.504-NODE-504-length-17297-cov-36.751189_pt1 | contig 17297 bp, 28 predicted proteins | sample MGYA00517106_ERZ1031347 | MGnify/ENA primary metagenome ERZ1031347 (study PRJEB33719, sample SAMN04261392) | wastewater metagenome | biome: periurban shantytown; feature: human; material: feces | host: Homo sapiens | place: Peru: Lima | collected 2012-07-19 ...
GCCAATTATCGGCCACAAATCGGCAGTTGGACAGATATTTGCCATATGTCTGTTCACGCACCTGGTCTTTTTTGTACGTCTCAATTTCTTTTAAAAAATAATCCGCAAGTAACATTTCAATCACTCCCGTCTGAATTCCCAACCATTCTCTATATAACGTCTGCCGCCCTTGGTCCTGTCCCTAAGGTAGCCTTCTCTGAACCAAAAAGCTTTTTCCGCTTTGTTCATAGAACTAAACGTTTTCTGTTCGCCCGTTTCGAGGTTCAGGCAAATCATGCGCACACCAGGCCTTATGCCCGGGGGGCACACATACGGGTGCATTTGATGATAAAGTCTTTTTAAGCCGTAATCAGAAACCTTTCTTCCGACAGTCGATTCTGCTACCCCTATTTCTCTGGCAATACCCTTGTAGGTGTAACCTTTTTTAATCATATCCCTAAGCGTTTCCCGATTGATTTTTCGAGAACGCTTGGGGTTCGTGTGATAGTGTCTCCTCATGCTTGCGATAAATCGTGCCGCTTCTTGCAGGTCATCATCCTTGACTTCGTTCAAGTCTAAGAAAATGTCATAACCACAATCGGGATAACGTTTGAGAATCATATTTACCGCTTCCGTAATGTTCATACGCTCACCGTTCCTTTCTAAATAACATTGGGTCTAATCGTCCGTTATGACGTTTTAACGATATCCTGCCAATCGTAACTCACGTCAGTTTTGATGACAGGTTCCAGCTTCTTAGTCGCTCCCGTCATGGTGACTTTAAAATCATGCGTCCTGATGACCACCACTTCAACTGGCAGACCATACAAGCGGGCAAACATGGCAAACTTGAGCTTGGCTCTTTTGTCGATTGCGTAATCAGAGAACCCGTTCTTGACGTCATACACATGTTTTATGCTCCCGTCCTTGTTAAAGATCACGAAGTCGGCTCTGTACGCTGTTCTCTTGAGGTTGACCACGCCTAAGCCTTCGTATTTATCCATCAGTACAAAGTTCTTTTGGCACTCAAATTTGTAGCCGCTTGGCTTGACGTAACGCTGATAAAATGTCGCTTCTTTCTGCGAATCGAAACGGTACCCGTCAAGCTCCACTTTCTTCGCAAAATGTGATTGCGCTTGTACTTTCAATCGTTATAGCCTCCCTTAATGATTGCTTCAACATAACGGTAGTACTGCTCTTTAGCCGCTTCGCAAGGAAACGGTTTGAAGTTTTCTTCGTCAAATCCGATAACGTCATACATCAGCTCGATCAGTGCCTCAACCTTATCTCTTTTGTGCATTAGTATCTCATACTGCCTTGCCTCAAGCGGGTTCAGCTCAGGGTACCTCACCGTTTCGTACTCCTCTTCGGTCAGCCAAATTCTTTTCTCCCCTCTGTCAACAAGATAAAATCCGTCAAAATAACCTACTAATTCGCCAATTGTTGTTTTGACTTCTACTTCTTTCTTCATCCCTCTTCCTCCTCAATCAGTTTGATTGCAAGCATATCATCAGCATCGACAGAAATGTCGGGGACTTGAGTTCTGTTGCGCTCAGTCCAGACGTTGATAACTCCATTTTTGGCTGCAGAAAGAGCCCTTGCTTTAATTTCTACAGCGTTGAAAAACCCGCTTTTACCCTTCAAATACTGTGGTTTAATTTCCAAGCGGTAATCTCCGAGCTGGTTGCGGGGATTAATGCAGTATGCGGCGCACGTGATTTTAAACATCATTTGTCTTCCTCCTTGGCTTTTAGTTCAGCTTCTTCAGCGCTCTCTGCTTTTACCAGCTTGTTTGTGATGATTTTGTCGATTTCGACAGTTACTACATAATTTTTCATTTCTTCACTCCTCATCCATCAAATATGCCACTATCGCAACCATGATTGCAGTTCCCACAAACGCAAGCGCCACGACTACAAGCTGCGGCAGAAAACGTTCACCAACCATTGCTACAAAAACGCATATTGCTGCTATCCACATTAAAGCTTTTAACCAATCCATTTCTATTCTCCTTTCGTCATCCAATCAGCACCTTGCATAACGCCCACATTGCTGCGAACCATAGCAGCAACAACGCTGTTACCAGACAACCGGCAAAATCAGCTGAGTTCCTGTTTTTCATTCGACCACCTCCTCCAGCTGCTCTTCCTGAACTTCCATAATGTCAAACAAAAAACGTCTGGCAAGTATGCTTGGATATCTTTCGTAAATGACGTTCAGCGTCTGCACTAACCATTCAAAATAATTTTCGTTCAAGCCTCCGCATCGACGTACCATGACGTTGCTTGCCTGCATCCACTTTTCCAGATCTGCAAAGAATGCTTTCCAGTCCATCTGACCACCCCCTAAATTGGTATACCTTCCATCCTCTTCCTTTTCTTCAGCTGACCACCCTCAAGACTGGACGGTTACCTTCTTAAAAATTAAAATTCATTTTCTCGAACACCTACACAAACATACGTTCAATGTTGTATCACACCTTTTAAAAAATTTTTTAATTTTCCACCGTATCACACCCTCTTCTTCCTAGCCGTATCACTCTCCTTTCAGGATAGAGTGATACGAGGCTAGAGACAGAAGCATTTCTAACCTGTATCACACTCAAGAGTGATACAAGAATGATACGATATCACTCTAATAGCTTGATACGGTGTGATAAAGCCTGATACAACAATTAAAGCAATATTAAAAGTTCTTTAACCTTAGAATCAATCTAAATTATCTTCACCCTCTTTTTTGAACATCATTCCATCGGACGCTTCAAATTTTTCGCTCTTTTTTATACGACGGTATACGTTCGGCTTTTGAATTTCCAAGTAATCGGCCACTGCGGTAATCTCAATTGGTCCACCGTCTTCGCTTAAAATGTTAAATGCTTCTTCCAATTCAAATTGTGATTTTTGTGCTTTTTTCTCGTTGGATTTTTTGACCGACTGTTTCCAACTGTTGTTGTTCCCCGCCGTTTCCAACTCGATATCATCAAGGCTTGTATCGATCGTGTGTACCGGGTACTCGAACCAGACGTTGACCGGTTTGAACTTCGGAAATTCTCTCAATGTGCCCTCAACTCTCCACGCTGTTTCGCTGCGTGCGTTGTCTACCGCTTGATGCATGCGTTGAGAATTCTCTTTGAGCACGTCCTCATAGTTTGGTATCGCTCTGTTGATAGATACCATGACGTGATGCCCCATGCGCTGCTTGTCTAACATGTCGCTTTCGCTGATCTGGTTGAGATAATCGGGGCGGTATTTGGCGATTGTCTGATAAAACGTTCGGCAGGCGGTCCTATTTTCCAATGCGTCATATCTTGCCTCATCGATGGGTAGTTGGATCAAGTCTAGGATTGCGTCAGGGTCACGGGCAAAGACACCGGATCCTGACGAACGGTCAATTGACGATTTGCCGCCCTGCGCGCCTTTTGAGTGGTGGTGAGCGTAAATGACCGCGCAATCTAGTTCGGTGGCTATCCGGTCGAACTGGTTTACGAAGTCCGCCATGTCATGAGCGTTGTTTTCGTCTCCCGTCAGCACTTTGTAGATTGGGTCAATTACAATTGCGATATAGTTGGCGTCTTTTGCACGTCTGATGAGCTTAGGCGCCAGTTTGTCCATGGGGCTCGTCTTGCCGCGCAAGTTCCAGATATCAACGTTGGTAATGTTTTTGTGGTCATATCCTAGCGTGTTGCAGATGTCTACGAAGCGCTGCTTAGCCGACCGCCCATCAAGTTCCAAGTTGACGTACAAGACCTTGCCTTGGGTGCATTTAAAGCCTAGCCACTCTTTGCCGTTTGCAATTGACAAAACAAGGTTGATTAAGAGAAAACTCTTACCGGCTTTTGACGGGCCCGCAATCAGCATTTTATGCCCCTGTCTCAGCACGCCCTGAATCAGCTCCGGTGCCAATTCAATCGGCTTGTCAAACAGTCCTTCCAAATTCTCGATGTCCGGCAAATTGTCGTTCAAATCTTCAACGTATTCCTGCCATTCATCCCAGTTTGCTTTGCCGATGTTAGTTGCGACGAGAAACTGTTTCTTGTCTCCTCGTTCAAATCCGGGTAAACGGGTTAAGCGTGACGGGTTCTTGTTTTGCTTGTCGATCTTGAGCCCGTTTTTTTGCATGATGCCATACAGATAATCGACCCGTTCTTTGTATTGTGGGTAATTCTTGGCATCCACCTTGACGATTGCATGCAATGATTTGCCACCGGTGAAGGTTAATGCTGCAATCGGTAACTCTAATTTATGATAGATTTCGTTCTGCAGCTGAACAGGAATGGAATCTGATTCAACCAGTGCGTACTTAAATTCGGTTACGTTGTCATTTTTGACCCCGTTTCCGTCGAGTGGGTTAAGTCTGATCCATGCTCCGGCGTTTTTATCCGGATCCCCCATGACAGCCCCGACGTCTCCGCCGTTTCTTCTGAGCGCATCCGTGATGTCCCCTGCTGTTCTCGTGTAAATCCCTTGACCACCGGGGACGTACTTGATGTTTCCGTCTTTTTCGTGTTCATAGGCGGTGGTAACAAACCCGACAATATCACCAGGATCAAATACCGCATTCAAGAATTCGGTAATCTGTTGTGCCGGGTTCCAATTCGCCGGGGGCTTGATTTCCTCGCCACTCATGTATGCAGTGTCGATAAGTTTATAATCCTTGTCGATCGTCGGATTGAAACGCTCTTCTGCTTCAAACGAATCATCCCACCCAAACGCTTCTTGGTTTTCCTTTCTCATCCCCCCTTGCCAGCCGTTATTTTTTGCCATTTGCGTAATCGTTGCTCCTGTTACGATCGAGCCTTCATCGTCAAATGTCTGCCACTTCTTCTCGCATTCGCCGTCATGATATCGGGCTCCATCTCTTTGCGACCATGCGTCCCAGTCGGCTTCATCGTATCCTTCATGTTTAAGAGCCATGCCGATCTGCACCCACTCGGTATAATCAAGCGTTGCCGGGTCGATGTAGTCGAGCAACGGCAATAAGTCAAACTCTTTCATTTCCATCCTCCTTTAGTTGTGATGACGCACGGTCGGGGGATCGAACCCCGATAAGCGCCGTCCGCCCGTGCTGTCTTTTTAAACCGGGATTATGTCATCCCAGCCGAGATATTGATCAAGGTCTGTTGCCGCAATGCTTAACGGCTGATACGTATGAGCATTGACCTTGTGCGGCACTTTCCAGCCGTTCGCCGCAATGCGTGTAATCATGTCGCTTGCTTCTTTAAATTGCCAGTTGCCTACGTGTCTGAACCCGTATTTCTCCAAGCAACGAATTTGTTTAGGCGTGGTCAGCCCCGTTACGGCTCGCTTATGCAGACGATCAAGAATCAATTTGGCTTTGCCTGCGTTCTCGATTTCGTCAGGCAGAATGCCCAAGCGTTCCAATGCAGCTTTTTGTTTTTGAGTAGGCGGACCCATTTCCCAGCCAAACGTTGGCACGTAACTGCTCAAATCTTCCGCTTGGATCGACATCTCGAATTGGAGCGGATCAACAAGTTTTCGCTTGCGTTTTTTGCATTCTTCCAGTTTTTCAGCCAGTGCGTTTTCACGTTCTCTGACTACGTCTTTTTCTGCCTGTTCTTCGGCGTCTTCGATATCCACCGCTTGCCCTGCGGCATCTTCCAAGTTCTCGGTCATCTTCTTAGCCGTTTCTGCATTCTTGCAGATCAAGTTAGCCGGATGGCAAAGCTCCATACGTTCGGTGTGCCACAAAAAGTCAAGCAGCAGCAGCTCTTTCTTGCCGGGGGCTAATCGGGTACCCCGACCGACCATCTGGCTATACAACCCCCGTACTTTCGTGGGGCGCAAGACTACCACGCAATCAACGCTTGGACAGTCCCAACCTTCGGTCAGCAGCATTGAGTTGCATAAGACGCTGTATTTGCCTTCTTCAAAATCCTTGAGCACTTCTTCACGGTCGGCAGATGCCCCGTTCACTTCTGCGGCCTTTAAACCCTTTTCGTTCAAGATGTCCCTGAACTTCTGCGACGTTTTGACGAGTGGCAGGAACGCCACCGTTTTGCGGTCCTTGCAATATTTAACCATCTCATCTGCAATCTGTTCCAAATACGGGTCCAGTGCAGTGTCGAGGTCGCTTGTTGAAAAGTCCCCGGCTTGCTGCTTGACTTCGCTTAAATCAACCTTAAGGGGGATAGTTAACGCTTTAATTGGCGATAAATAGCCTTCACGGATAGCGTCGTTTAAGCTGTATTCATAGGCCATGCTTTCAAAGTATTCGCCAAGATTTTTCATGTCGCCCCTGTCCGGTGTTGCCGTAACGCCCAGCACTTTTGCATTAGGGAAATGTCCAAGCACTTTCTGATAGCCGCTGCTGATGCAGTGGTGAGCTTCGTCGACAACAATAGTGTTAAAGTGCTCAGGTTCGAATTTGGCTAATCGCTTTTCTCGCTGAAGTGTTTGAACGCTGCCAACAACAACTTTTGCTTGAGTTCCAAGGCTTGTTTGTTCGGCTTTTTCAGTTGCCGTTTTGAGCCCTGTAGCTTTGAGCAGCTTATCGCTTGCTTGCTCAAGCAGCTCTCCACGGTGTGCGAGGATCAGGCATCTGTCGCCCAGTTTGACCTGATCTTCGACGATTTTTGAGAAGACTACCGTTTTGCCTGTTCCAGTGGGCAAAACAAGCAGGGTTCGTTTGCGCCCTTCTTCCCATTCTTTCTCGACCGCTTCCCTCGATTGCTCTTGGTACGGTCTCAGTTTCACTTCTTCCATTTATTTCACTTCTTTCTTTTCCCGTTTAGAATGCCCCTGGGAAGAAGTCGTTATTCGGTGCTTGTTGCGGCACCTGTTGCGGTTGAACGGGTTGCTGCTGTTGTTGCACCGGTTGCTGATATCCTTGTGGTGCTTGTTGCACTGGTGCTTGTGGCGGCTGACCGCCTTTTTTGAACTTCTTTACCTGGTTGTTAGAGCGTTCTTGACCGTCACGCCCTGTATATTTGTGGATAGTCAGCGTTGCAACGCCATGTGAACCGACTACCGTATTCCAGTTAGGCTTGAACGGTTGGCCGACTACCGGAGCCTGGCCGATTGACCCGAAGAATTCCGTCAGTTTCCAAGCAAGCGATTTGAGCAGATAAAGCCGTTCGGTTACCGTGGTGTTGCCTTGTTCGCCGCCGTTGAACCGGAGTGATACTTCGGCGTAAGGTGCACCGTTCGGGATTTTCTGCGAATTCCCGTCGTACATCTTGCGCTCGATCTTCGTTACTTCAAACGGATAGTCACCGTCTTTGAGCGTTGTAAATTGTGATTCTTCCGCGACAAACGAGCTGTCCCAGTCCAAAAATTCGTTATCCATTGCGTTTGCGCTGTTGTTAAAGTTATTGTTGTTAAAGTTATTGTTGTTCATCATGTTGTTCATCATGTTGTCGTCCTCCTTATTGTTCCGGATTGAAAAGGTCTGTCTGCGATGACTTGATCGTTATTTAGCCAAACTCAAGGCCACCTGCCAGTTGTCGGCAATATGCTCCCACAATTGTGTAGGCACTGCTTCGATTGGCGTTCCCTCGGGCATGAATTTGCCGTTGTAGACGATTGTCATAATGCTATTAGGGTTTAAACCCGATAGGGCAGCCAGATCAACGATTCTTTGCGGCACGCTTGGCGGATAACCATTCGTTTGCTGTTTTACTTGCATCCCTTCAGTTGCTGCCAAGAATTTGCCCTCGATTGATCTGTACTCAAACAGCAATTCGTCGGGCAATCCGAGCCGATTTTTGGCATCCCAGGCTGGCATGTGCGTTGTATACATGACACGTTGGCCACCTGTTGCCTTCTTCGACCCGCTTCCGCTTGCTACTACGGTTGTTTTGTAGTTGGCAAACAAGAGCATGTCGCACCATTCCTTGATTAGTGCTGCATCCCTCTTTTCCAGTTTAAGAACATAGCGGTCAAACGAACCGACCTGATCGGGCAATTCAAATTTCTTTTGTACGGCATGAGCCGTTAAAACAACGTTCATGCCCGCATTCTTGACCATTTCAAGACCTCTTAAGAGCCGGATGATCTCGTTTGACAAAGCGACGTATCTCACGCCGTAATCTGTCTGGTCGATGGCCTGCCATTTGTGCTTGGCCATCAAGTGCTGCTTGGCGAGCTCTTCCGCCCAATCGGCAGTATCAATCACCAGTGTTTTGCCCTGTGGGTTTTGCGCCATATACGCAATTTCCTCAAGGAGCATCGTCCAGCTGTCGGGATCGGGGAGCTTTTTGGCGTCAATAAAGCCCGTTGATCCTTCCGTGTCGATAAAGATTGGATCGGGAAAATGACTGACAAAAGTAGTCTTCCCAATACCCTCAACTCCGTACAACACAACCTTCATAGGCTCCGCTTTGCGGGTGTTCGTGATAGCAAAATTCATTCAATCACCGTCTCTCTCTCACTTGCCTTGAGCACTTTCACTCCGTTCGTGATGCAGAAACGGGCTACATTGTTGAGTTGTTCTTTGGTGCCTTTGAGTGTAAAGGTCACGAGTTGCAGCTCTCGCTTGACTTCTCCGTTTTCATCAACCAAGCGCCCATCTCCAACATCTACCATAGTGGCTTTTTGTTCGGCCACTTTAGCTTGTTTTGCTTGCTTGAAAAGGTCGGCTGTTTCTTCTTTTGCGATTAAATCTGATTCGATTTTGTTTGAAACGTCAATGTATGGCATTCCGTTTTCGTGCATCTCGATGTACGGAACTGGAGCAAGATCGTTCTTCATGCACTTCTTAACAATCTCATCACGCTCTTTGTACAAGTTGACGAGCACCTTCATTTGTTCGCCAATTTCCTGCGTGATTGTCTTTTGTGACGTTGATTTTAATAGCCACTTGTCTGCGATGGGCAGGTCTTCAGGCTTGATGCCATAGTTAGGCGCCATTTCCTCAATGAGTGCTTGCACCTTTTGTTTGCGCTCTTCTCTTTGCGTTTCCTCGAACCCGTCAATGGTCAACTTGAGTTCTTGTGACGCATCGTCACAATCTTTTTCAAGACCGCGGAGCGTTGATTCAAAGAGTTCAAACGGCGTGTTCCACGCTGTTTTATATTTCTTGCGGACGTCAGCAATGCTTTTTTTAAGCTTGTTGACCTCGGCGCGTGATGCCTTAGTTGCCTTAATACTTTCATCAGTAGCGACCAGTCCTTTTGTCTGGTCGAGTTTTTCGGCAACCAGTTGCTTTAATTCTCCCGCTTGCGGAAAATCGATTGTGCCAGGCTTGAAATTGACTGATAAATTTTCTATCGTTAAATCGTTCATTCTATTTCCTCCTATTTCGTGCTATAATGTAAGCAACCCAGATTTTTTTACCGCCTCTTTTTTCAAGGGGCGGTTTTTTTAGTACCCTAACTCGTTCAGTTCTTCAAGCATAGCCCAAAGCAAGCTATGCGGTTTCTTGGCTTGTTTCATGAAGGTTTTCACGATTTGTTCTGGATCATCTGACGGTTCGACAAGACGAGGATTGCCAGTCTTGGGATCTACCATCAGACAAAATTCTTTTGAATACTTCATTTACTCACCTCCTTCTTCATTCTCGAATTCGTTTACCGTGCCGACGATTTTGGCACTAACTTTGAATCTGTGCGTGATCATACGGTACTCGGCAGAATCCTTTGCAACTGTGCAACATTCTCTAATTCTGCCAATCATCTCGTATTTATCTTCTTCGCTCTCTTTGTAAATTACTTTCATACCTTTTGCTACCATAAGCCTATACCGCCGTGGAAATTCGCAAAGCCTTTGCGGATCAGGTTCGTCGTATTCATCGTATGATGTAATCCACGCCAAACCGATATATTCGGATTCGCTCACTTTATTCACCTCCCTTCAATGCAGCTTTAACCAGGTGCTCCTTGCGTCTGTCCAGTCTTTCCAAGCCGTCCATCAGACATGCTCTTTTGACGGCGTTGTTCAGGCTTTTTCCAAGCGGCCAAACGCCCTGCACCGTGATATCTTCGACCGTAAACTCGTTGAGCAAGCATTCACGCTCCTTGTTCAATTTGCGCAATTTGAATTTTTTAATAATGTTCATTTATTGTTCCTCCTTTTCTTCCTTACGTTTTCAATTTCTTTAATTTTCTGAAGCACCCTTTCAAGCACTTCAGCCCCATATTTTTCTCGAGCTCCGTCTATCAACATTATGGCAACTTCACCACAACCACGAGCATCCATCTCCAGAGCGTTGAACGCTACCATATAGGCCAGCAGCTCGTTTTTTGCGACAGGGGTGCCGTCAAGAATAGTAGCAGCGACTCCCTTAGTGCTTTCCGTTTTCCACTCAGCGCCCATAGCAATGGCCATCAACAACCCCAGGGTGCTGACGGGCACCATGACATTTTTTTCTGTTTCCATTTAAATTTCCTCCATTTTCTTCAAGTTGCCTCTCCAGTTAATTCTGTGATGGTTTTCTTCCATCCATTGCTTTGCCTGCTTGGCAAAAATGATCGCGCAACGCCCTTTACCTTGCGGTTTGATCAGCCATCCCCCGTTTTCGCAATCAATTTCTTCAGCGAACGGTATAAAGATAAAAGCCTTTACCCAGTCCTTGGACTTATTGGCGCAACAATAACGCCTGAACTGATCTAATGACCACGTGACGCCGGTGATGTCTTGATTGACAAGTTCATCAAGGCGTTCTTTGATTAATCGCTGCAAACAATCATCATCGATGGTGATTGTGATTGCACGGCTTGTGTCTGTCATTTAACCTTCCTCCTTGTACCAAATAATTTCATGCGAACTATTTAGCAGAATCTGCGTACCCGCCTTAAAGCGTTTTGTGTCAGCCATAAGAACCAACTTTGCCGACCTCGGCCGGCCGTCTTTCCCGTCAACCACTTTTGCGATAGTAAACTCTCCCGTTTCAGGGTCAGTTACACCCATTATTCTTTCACCATTGCTTGCTGTAATCATTTTAGTTTCCCTCCTTTGATATCCATGGCTATTCGCCTAATGACGTGTTTCATGCTCTTGTTTCTTCCACTCAATGCATTTAGCAGCTCTTCGTGGCTAACCTCATATCGGTCAGCCAGTTCAGCCACCGTCATGTTATGAGCAGCTAGAAACAAGATGATCATTTCTTCCACGGTGTGACCTCCTATTCAATTTTCAAAGAACGTTTTCTTTACAGAAATTACACTTTCCATTTGGAAAGTGACAGGCAACAAAAAAATCATTCACCCGTTATTTTCCTTAAGAGACTGTTTGTCTCCGATTTTGTGCATCCCATGGCCTGAGCAATTTGATAAAACTCGGGGATTGTGATGTCTGTAACACCACTCTCCCTGCGGCAAATCCAACTTGCTCGCTGGCCTAATTTCTCTGCAAGCTTCTCTTGCGATAACCCTCTGCGAGCTCGTTCGGCTTTGAGCTCGTTCAAATTAAGCTTAAACTCTGTAGCATTCATTTTTATCACTCCTTCCTTGTTCCCTTTGAACAACTATTATGATACAGCGTCATTTTCCAAATTGCAAGTATTTTTTACCAAAAAGTAAAAAAATGTTTTCTAAAAAGAAAAAATGTTTTTAGATTGAAACAAACTCCCTATAATGATATAATGAAAAATATCGAAAGGAGGTGATTAAAATGCTCACTAACGATTCGATACTAAAGCGAATAAAAGAGATAATGGAAAGCAAAAGGATAACGCCAACAATGATTTCTGAACGAACAGGAATTTTACCTGGCACGTTATCCCGTTACTTAAACGGTAAAGCCAATTTGCCGCTTAAGCTGATTTCTCCATTAGCCCACGCTTTAGGAGTCAAGCCTAGCCATTTGTTAGGCTTAGACGAAGATACAATAGGAGAAACGGTCAGCATCCCCATGCTTGGCGAGATTGCTTGTGGTACCCCACTATTTGCGGATAGCAACGTTATAGAATACGTGACATTATCTTCAGATATGCTGTCGGATAAAAAAGAAGAGTATTTCTTCTTGCAAGCTCACGGCAACAGTATGTCGCCGACAATCAAGAATGGCGCTAAAGTATTGATCCATAGTCAATCAACCGTGGACGAGGGCGAAATAGCCGCTGTTCTGTTGTTAGATAGCAACGAGGCAACGTTGAAGCGTGTTAGGAAAAGCGGAAACTCCGTGATTCTGATGCCAGACAACCTTGATTTTTCTCCGATTGTTGTTAGCCAAGATACTAGAATACGTATCCTTGGCAAAGCGGTTCAGGTCATTACTGAACTGTAAAAAAATACCCGTCATGGCAAGGGGACAAAAGCCATAACGGGTAAATAAGTATCGTCTGTACCGTCATTATAACACGGTGCAGACACTTTTTGTATACATAGACCAAAAGTGACGTCGTTAAAAGCTGCGGACTTACCATATATATAGAGGAGGACATCATATGTCAAAGAAGATTACGGACGAAAACGGCAAGACGTATGTCGAGAAAAAACCTTTTTACAAAAAAGGCTGTTTCTGGATCATCGCTGTTGTTGTGGTTATCATCATCGGTGCGGTAGCAGGTAGCGGTAGTGGAGATAATGACAATGGCGGTACTAAGGTTGAAAAGACAACCGCCAAAGCCAAAAAATCAAGCGCAAAGAAGACCGAGTTCTATAAGGTCGGCGATACTGTCAAAGTTGGTGACGTTGTATATACGCTTAAATCAGTTGAGAAAACCGACGAACGAAACGAGATGAACGACAAGCAATTCAAGAACGTTTTGAAGGTCGTTTACCATGTTAAGAACGATGGCTCGGATGAATTGCCAATCGGTGCTGACCTAGATGTTTACGGTCCGGACAACAACAAACTGGATACATACCCGATCAGCGGGACTACGGTCAACTCAGTTGCTGCTGGTAAAGAGATGGACGTAACCACCGGCTTTGGCACGGATAATCTGGGCGATTTTGAATTGCAATTCAAACCGCTTATCTCGGTCAACAAGGCTGCTAAGTTTAAAGTCAACATTCAGTAACGCAAAAAAAGAACCTATCCACTCGGTCGAGGGATAGGCTCTTTTAATAAAAAGTTTGATGAGATTAAGTTGTATTGTCATTATACAACGGGAAGGAATATTATGGCAAGCTATAGAAAGTTAAAAAGTGGTTGGAAAGTAACCATCAGTCAGCGTGACGAAAACGGGAAGCTAAGACAAACAAGCAAGCAAGGCTTTGCGACTAAGCTAGAGGCTAGACGGTATGCTGCTACGATAGAAAAGGATGCAGACGGTGTAAAAAAAGCCAAGCAAGATATACTGTTTCTGGACTATTATGATCAGTGGGTAGACACGTACAAACGGCCAAAGGTACAAGCAGGCACTCTTCAAAGTTTTAAAAGCGTGCGTAATCTTATAGAAAAATATTTTGACGGAGTAAAAATTCAAAATGTCACTCGCACTGATTATCAGCAGTTTCTCAACCAAATCGGTCAAAAATATGCAAAAAGCACCATGCATTCGATTACAAAAACTATTAAAGGCTGTGTCAAATCAGCCATTGTAGATGAGGTTATAACCAAAGATTTCACACAGCGAACCGAGGCAGTATACAACCATGACCGCGGTCTTAACGTTGATTATTTGACAGTGGAAGAAATAAAAAAATTGGTTGAAACAATAAAAAACAGTCTCAACCCCAAGCACCCTATCCCCTATGTGATACTGACGGCAATTTACACGGGTATGCGGTTGGGAGAGATTACAGCTCTTGAGTGGTCGGACATTGACTTTGACAAGCAGACGATTAGCATAACCAAGTCATGGTCACCTGCCATATACTCGACCAAAGCACCTAAGAATGATTCGTCCAACCGCACGATTGCAGTTAACAAGTTTCTGCTTAGTACTTTGTTGCAATTAAAAAGCAATGGTCATGACATGATTTTTAAAACTCCTAATGGCATGCCGTTCAGCGGAAGTGTCAATTCGAGTTTGCGTTCATTTTTGAAAAAAGCCGGCATCAATAGGCCTGGCTATCACTTCCACAGTCTGCGTCATAGTCATGTAGCCTACCTGCTTTCCAAAGGCGTTGACCTTTACGCGATATCAAAACGCTTAGGCCATAGAGACATGACTATAACCGCCAAAGTGTATGCGTACCTGATTGACGAATATAAAGAAAAACAAGATCAGCAAATCATCAAAGCGATTGACGAAATATAGAAGACAACAAAACGGACAACAATTTGATTGTTTTATATGGTTTCATATGTTTCTAAAACGCAAAAACCGCATAAAATCGCTCTTTATGGTTTCATATGGTTCACAATTTAATTCCGTCGGCATTGTACCATTTATACCCGTGTCGCTCACAATATGCGTCGATCTTTTTTGAAAGTTCCCTGCCGGCTCGATATTCGACGATGTAGACGTCAAGTCCTGCTTTTTTGGCCTGCTTAAGGTATCTTTCGTAATAATCCGTATTTTTTTTGGCCTGCCGACCGTATTTTTTCTTGTTGAAATCATATGTCGTGAATACGTCTTCCTGGTTGATGCCGTCATAAAGATTTTTGGCACTGCCGTCTTTTAACGTTTCAGAAACAAAGACGTCTCCTCCGTTGACGATCAGCTTGAACCCCTGTCGTTTGAGTGATGCAAGCATCGACTTCAGGCTCTGATAGACTTCAGGCGTATGATATCGATAATAAACATCGGTGTTATCAATGAACAGGCCATCTAATCCTCGTTCCTTATACACTCGAGCCCGATCCTGAACCACCAAACGCTGCCATTTTTCCTTGGTGACGTCTGCCCAATGTTCATCAGGCCAACCGTCATATCGATCAAGCATGACGTCTTTATAACTTTTATAATAGGGCTGAGCATTTTCAAGCGAACCGATGTTGAGGTATGCATAAACATGTCTGCAGTCAGCTTTCAAAGATTCAACCTGCTTGCTTGTGAAGTTGCTCGGCTCAACGACTACGCTGTCATAGCGTTCGTACTTTTTTTGCCGATTCGCATCATCGCCGATGAAAACGCCATAATCAAGAACGCCTTTGCGACATGCTGCGAGAAGTGCGGTTACTGCTGAAAAGAGCACTGCCAAGCATTTTATGTGCTTTGCTTTCATAGCTTCTCCGTTATGTTTTAATAACATTTCATTTGTTTTATGTTAACTTATAAAAACTATTCCCACTCAAATTTCTCTTTTCCTGCACCGAGCTCAAAGTGATACTTCACAAGTCCGAGATCTTCTCCGCAGGTGTCGCATCTCAAAGCGACTTTTTGACCTTTTCCGCTGATCAGAAAATTTTGTTTGCCAAATGCAGTGGGTGCAAGCAGCGCTGCATTTACACCGGCAACGAACCAGTCCGGTGTCTCACCCTCGTATGAACTGACTTCTTCGACATCTTTTTGCTTGTGACGTTCCCCGGCAGTTTCCCCATACCCGACAACGATGATTCCGATGACTTTTTGATTGGGAACTTTTCTTTCGACGGCTTTTTTGCTGAACGTTCCTCCAATCCACCAGGTATTGAGTCCAAGCGTTTGGGCATAAAGCATCAGGTCGGCTCCGACATATCCCAAGCGCTCGTTCAGATCAGCGCTTTCTTTTCCTGACATGATAAAATAGTTGACAGCATTTTTGGAAGCCAGTTCTCCCATGAGATTCAGTGCTGAAGAATCCTCCGTTTCCAGTCTGACGTGCACTTGATATTTCTCATTGTCTTCTTCGACGCGCTTTTTTAAGGCTGAGACCGTTTCCAAGTCAAGCTCTTCATCCCGATATCTGCGCACGACGTGTCGTTTCTTCATTGCCTCTTTAAAGTCCATATATTCCCCTCCTTTGTTCAAAATATATCATTTTTATTGAGCAGATTGCAATAAAAAAGCAACTCGCTATGATGCGAGCTGCTTTCAACAATTATTTGACGCTGACGTCTCCGGTTTGGTAATTGATTTCGATGCCTTTTTGAACGTTTGGCACGAACACGTTGAATTCAAGCGATCCCGATCTGCTTTTGGCCTCAATGTGCGCTCCGGAAGGAACCAGATTGCCTTCTTCAAACAAATCGGTAACGCGATAGCGAACCCGTTCATTTTGATCAAGCGCTTTTCGGACAAGTCCTTCATAGTAGTTTTGACCGGTCGAATTTGCGCTTTGGGCCTCATTTGCCCAGGCCGTTTGCGTTGCGATATTGTCTGGATTGGCTTCAGATGCGTCAAACCCTCTCAGTCCCCCGACCAAAGCATAAGCCAGCAAGTGACCTCTGTCGTAAGCATGAGAGTAGCGACCGCTCAAATCAAGTTTTTGTTTGAAGCCCTGGGGGCGCCAGTCGGTCCTGCCTTGGCCGGTTTCGCTGCGATTTTTGTATTGTCTGGTCGTCTTGTTCAGCCAGGCATCCCCGATCATCGCCCCGGTTTCTTTTCTGTTGACCGCATACGGAGCACTTGAAACATTAGCATTCAAATCGGTCTTGTTATCATTGATGATGAAGGCTCCATGTCCGTTCCACTCGATTTTCTGTCCGAGTCTTTGTCTGATCGAATCGCTCAAAACGCTTTCCGCAAGCTGTCTTTCCGGTGTGCTTTCGTCGTTTTGGACGCGGCTTGTCTGAGATTGACCTCCTGAATTCAGCCACTCGTCCAAGCCGATTTTTTTGCCGAAGGCAGTCCAGCTCAGCAGGACCAACCCGATGGCAATGATCAGGGTCGCAAAGCTTTTGTTTTGTTTTCTTCTTCTGGCCATTGTTTTTCCTCTGCATTCCACAAGATGTTTCCATTATAGCAAAAACACCCTGCAAAATGCAGAGTGTTGAAAAAATTTGATCAAATCTTGAAATGACCGGTATTTTCTTCAGTTCTGAAATATTTCCGTTGAACCAGTTCATCGTTGCCATGATCTCTTCGGAATTTACAGAAACTTCTTACGTCCCGGCAGCATTTTCTTCCGTTGAGGACGAATACGTTCGAGATTTGTCATTACCTGCCCTTGAATCTCTTCAGTCTTGTCGCTTGCATCCTTGACCTGTGCCACGCTGTCGGCCATCCCTTGATTGCTCTTTCAGACTTCTGATGTCGACTTGATGGCACTTTCGATGAGTTTCATCTGCTTTTGGTTCCGCTAAGCGATTCTTTTTCTTTTTCAACCGTCAGATTCGATTGATTTTTGATCCAGGCAATGATCTCTTCAATTTCATGCGTTTATTTTTAACTTTGTTCGTCCGGATCGGGGACCTCTGAAGCAACGACCAAGAAACCTTTGCCGGCTTCACCGGTGCTGGCTGCTTCAATTGAAGCGTTCAAAGCAAGCCGGTTCGTCCGGTGCGAAATTTCGCCGGAATAATCTTTGAACGCTTTGATGGTCGTATATTTTTTGTTAAACGTTCACAATTGATTTCATGAACTATTCACGTGTTCTTTTAGTAACG
>ERZ1031347.505-NODE-505-length-17295-cov-9.831787_pt1 | contig 17295 bp, 18 predicted proteins | sample MGYA00517106_ERZ1031347 | MGnify/ENA primary metagenome ERZ1031347 (study PRJEB33719, sample SAMN04261392) | wastewater metagenome | biome: periurban shantytown; feature: human; material: feces | host: Homo sapiens | place: Peru: Lima | collected 2012-07-19 ...
GCGGCTGTGGCAGCGCCCCGCGCACTACCTGGACGTGCTCAGGCCCTACCAGTGCGTGCTCACGCCGGACTTCTCGCTGTACATGGATATGCCCGACGCTATGCAGCAGTGGAACCGCTACCGCAGCGCGGCACTGGGTTACTACTGGTCGCAGAACGGCATCGCGGTCGTCCCCACGCTCTCGTGGGCGCAGCCGTCCAGCTACAAGTTCTGCTTCAAGGGCATCCCCAGACACTCCACCGTGGCGACCTCCACCGTTGGCGTGGCGCGGGACAAGGACGCACAGAAGGTCTGGAACGACGGCATGCGCGAGGCGATGCGCCGCCTGGAGCCGTCCCGCGTGCTGCTTTACGGCAAGAACGTCGGGTTCGACTTCGGCGGCTGCGAGGTCGTCGAGTACGAGGCAGGGGGATTCCATGGGCGGTAGAGGTTCGTTTTCCGTGACGCACGGAGGCGTTGTGACGTCGAGTGGCGGCGCTGGGTCGCTTTATATCTCGTCATCGGTCGAAACCCGCCAAGACATCCGGAAGATGTTCATTGACGAACTTGGTTTTAAGGAGCTGTACGGCACCAACGAGCTCTCAACTGCTCAGCTCGGCGCGCTCGGCATCCAGCTCAAGAAGCTGGAGAGGGAATACGGGACAATATCAGATGGCAAGACGTATCTATCCGTGACCAACAAGCCAGGAGTGCTTGGCGCCGCCATGCAGATGAAAGATGGTAGCAAGGTCATGTTCATTAACCCTGGCGAGCATGAGAACGTCGGTGCGTATAAGAGGACTTTGAGCAATTCGCAGAAATCCGGCTTTAAGACCAGGACAGACGGTAAAGCAACCAGCCAGTACAGCTACACCGTTCGTCACGAGTACGGACACCTCACGCAGTACAATCTGAGAAACGGCGCAACGGACAAAGCTGCGGACGATGGCGACGCTCGTATGCGGGCCGAGATTCGCGGTATCGCCAAGGCGAGATACGGCGCAAGGTCAGATAACCCGTCTGGCTATGGCTCAACCAATCGCCGCGAGTTCTTTGCGGAGAGCTTTGCGAGCATGACGGGCGGCAATCCCAACGCATACGGCAAGGCGATGCGCGATTGGTTCAAGATGCGAAAGTGAGATGATCGCAATTGTTCACTGATGACGGGAAAAAGGAATACGAGAAGTGGGCCAAATGGATTAGCGACGATTCATTCCAGTTCAGTCCCGATTTCGTGCCTGATGACGATACCCCTATTGGTGCTGTCGAGTATTACAAGAGCATGTATAAGAGCATGCTGCCGATGCTCGATTTCGACTCACCCGATTTCGAGTGGCCTACCGGAATCGGGCTCAACTGCTAGCTCTAAGGGTTCAGATTACCTAGCCGTCCTCCATGGGCGGCTTTTTTCATGCCGATTGGAGGCCGCGTGGCCAAGCTCACCAAGCCGCCCGGCGTCGAGTCGGACGAGTACAAGAGCGCCAAGTGGGACGAGCTGACGCGCGGCCGCGAGTTCGCGCAGTCCGACGCGCCCGCCCTGGCGCTGCTGTGCCAGTGGTACAAGATCGCGGCCACGGCCCAGGACGAGCTGGACTCGTTCGGCGGCCAGACCGCGTACACGAACGAGATGGGCGACCTCAAGGCCTTCCCGCAAATCGGCACGCTCAAGACGGCGAGCGCCGAAATCAGACAACTGAACAAGCAGCTCGGCATCTGCGACACCCACGAGGAGGCGGCGAGTGGCAAGCGACAGGCGACCATCCTCAGCCTCTCCTCAGAGCGCCACGAGAAGAGGCGGGCAGTCTCCCAGGGCTAGGGCCGCGAACGGGGACGTGAGGTACACCGAGGGGGAGGACTGCTGCGCCCTCTCGTCAGACCTGGGCATGGTCCCCCTGCCGTGGCAGGGCGGCGTCATCGACGACCTGTGCGCCCGCGACAGCCTGAACAACCCGAGCTACATCACGTACGGCCTGGACGTGCCGCGACAGAACGGCAAGAACGCCGTGCTCGAGGCCTACGAGGTCTACGTGCTCGCGGTGTGCGGCTGGCACGTCCTGCACACCGCCCACCGCGTCAAGACGGCCAAGAAGGCCTTCATGCGCCTCGTGCGCTACTTCACCGACAAGGCCCACCCCGAGATGTGCGAGCTGGTCGAGCGCATCCGCCGCACGAACGGCGAGGAGGCCATCCACCTCACGAACGGCGGCTCAATCGAGTTCAGCGCCCGAACCAACGGCAGCGCGCGAGGCTTCGACGACATCCAGCTGGTCGTGTTCGACGAGGCCCAGGAGCTCACCGACTCGCAGTACGACGCGATTATGTACACGCTCGCCGCCTCGTCCACGGGCGAGCGCCAGATCGTGTACACCGGCACCCCGCCCAACGAGGACAGCCCGGGAACCGTGTTCGCCCGCGTCCGCAGGGCCGTCCTGGCGGACGCGCCGCGCGGCTCCGCGTGGTCGAGCTGGGCCACGCCGAAGCTGCCGCCCAAGGGGGCCACGTTCGAGGACGTTCTGCCCGACGTATACGCGTCCAACCCGTCGATGGGATACATCCTCTCCGAGGGCTTCACCGAGACGGAGTTCGCGGGTGGCTCGCTCACGGGATTCGCGCACGAGCGACTCGGCTGGTTCAGCCCCGTCGTCGTCTCGCGCGCGGCCCTCGACGCCAGGCTGTGGCGCAAATCCGAGATTGACGCCATCGGAGGGGCCTACCCGGGCCGCGTGGCGTTCGGCGTCAAGTTCAGCCCGGACGGCTCGAGCTACGCGCTCGTCGGGTGCAAGCTCAGGGGCGGCCACGGGACGGACCGCAGGCATGCCGCCGTCGAGCTCATCGAGTGCGGCACCACGGCGGCCGGCACGTCCGCGCTCGCGCGCTGGCTCATGGAGCGCCGCTCAACCGCGTCCGTCGTCGTGATCGACGGCGTCAACGGCGCCGAGCCGCTGTGCTCGCAGCTCGCCGACATGGGCGCGCCGCGCGGGTACGTCGTGCGCCCGAAGACGTCCGACGTAGTCGCTGCATCCAGCTCGCTCGTTGACTCCCTGCGAGGCGGGACCGTGGCCCACACGCCGTCCGACGCGCTGGACGAGAGCGCCACGCGCTGCGTGCGCAGGCAGATAGGCTCGCGCGGCGGGTGGGGGTTCGCCGCGCCGGAGGACGGCAGCGCCGACCCGTGGCCCGTCGAGGCCGCGATGCTCGCCGTGTGGGGCGCGCGCATGACCAGACGCAACCCGAGGAGGAGGCAGAGGCTCCTTTGATAGTCAGGAACGAGAGCGGGAAGAACCCCGCCATGCCATCGCTGGACGCCGTGCCGGAGAGGTGGCGCGCCCGCGTTGGCGACCTTTTCGACACGTGGACGGACGTCATGGCGCGCAACCGCGTCCTGCGCGACTACTACGAGATGCACAACAGGCTGCGCGACCTGGGCATCTCCGTGCCGCCGACGCTCACGGGCATCAACTGCGTCACGGGCTGGTGCTCGAAGGCCATCCACGCCCACTCATCGCGCTCCGTGTTCGACGGCTACGTGTTCGACGGACAGGCGGACGGCACGCTCGACTCGCTCGTGAGGGCCAACCGCATGCGCTCCGCCTACCGCATGGCGTGCGCGAGCGCGCTCACCTACGGCGTGTCCGCGATGACCGTGATGCGCGGGGGCGCTGGCATGCCCGCCGCCGTCGTGCGCACGTACAGCGCCAACCAGTTCTGCGCGCTGTGGGACAAGGACGCCGGGCGCATCGCATGCGGAGTCGTGCTCGCCGACGTCGACCGTGGCGGGAACGCGACGCGCTACGTCTGCCACTTCCCGGACGCGGTGCTCACGCTCACTCGCTCGGACGCCGACGCCACACCGGCGCGCTGGTCCTGCGAGGTCGAGCCGAACCCGATGGGACGCCCCCTCATGGAGGTGTTCTGCAATGACCCCGACCCAGACCGGCCGCTGGGCCACTCCATGCTCACGCCGGAGCTGCTCGGCATCGTCGACAAGGCCATGCGCGACGTTCTGCGAATGGAGATAGGCGCGGAGTTCTTCACGTTCCCGCAGAGGTACATCCTCGGATGCGACGACGGCATCTTCTCCGCGCCCCCCGAGGACGAGGCGGGCGCCACGGACGGCAGGGAGCCGGACGTCGACGTCACGGACACCGCGACCGAGTGGGACCCCGCCGACGAGTCGGCCAAGCCCGCGAGGAAGTCGACCCCGCTCGAGCGCTTCAACGCGTACATCGGCTCGTTCATCGCAATCAACCGCGACGAGAACGGCGACCTGCCGCAGGTGGGACAGTTCCCCGCGCCGACCGCCGACAACTTCACGCGCGTCTTCGAGAACGACGCCCAGCGCTTCAGCGGCGCGACCAACGTGCCGCTCGCGCAGCTCGGCGTGCTATCCAACACCTACACCTCGTCGGACGCCCTGGGCGCGGCCAACGACCCGCTCATCCTCGAGGTCGAGCGCATCAACGCCGACAACAAGGAGACGCTCGAGGAGGTCGCGCGCATGATGATGGCCGTGGCGGGCGGGGTGCCGCTCGACGGCCTCACCGAACAGCAGCTCGGCGTGCAGGCGTACTTCCAGGACCCGTCCATGCCGACCATCGCCGCGCGCGCGGACGCGTGGACGAAGCTCGCGGGCGCGGACAACGGCATCGTGGGCACGGACGTCTACTACGAGGGCGTGGGGCTCTCGCGCCCGACCATCCAGCGGCTTCGCGCCGAGACCAGGCAGCAGGGGGCCATCGCGAGCCTCGCCCGCATGGCCGACGCCATGGAGGCGGCGGGCGCCGGCGGCGCCGGGAACGGCGGCGCACAGTGATAGACCGCGACGTGTTCGACCGCTACGACCGGGCGCTCTCCACGAACGCAGACCTCGTCGCGGCGGCCGTCGCGGCCCTCGAGAAAGAGATGGACGGGCTGGCCTTCGACGAGATGGTCGCCGCCCTCGAGTCGCGATACCGCGCCCTTGTCACCGAGTACGGCACCTACGCCGCCGCCGTGGCCGTGGAGTTCTACGCGCAGCAGCGCGAGGCCTCCCAGCCAGAGGCGGACTACGAGGCCGTCCAGTGCTACCCCAAGGACTGGGCGCTGCTCGCGGACGACGTGAGGACCGAGGCCGTCAGGGGGCGCGAGGTCGCCGAGGTGCTGCGCTCGCTCGCGGGCCGCTCCCAGCAGCGCGTCATGGCCTACGCGGACGAGACCATCGACCGCAACGCCACGCTCGACCCGGCGCGCCCGAAGTGGGCGATCGTCCCGCACGTCGGCGCGTGCGCGTGGTGCGTCACGCTCGGCTCCTTCGGGTTCGCCTACGGCTCCAAGAGCGTGGCGGTCAACGCGCGGCACCCGTGGTGCAAGTGCACGCCCGCGCCCGACTTCGACCGCGACAAGCCATACCTGAGCGGGTACAACCCGGAGGAGATGTACGACGCCTACCGCATGTGCCAGGACGCGGTGCGGGACGACGCCGAGCGCAGGTGGGCGGCCATGTCCAAGGAGGAGCGCTCGCGCTACACCAGCGCGGGCCGCATCCACAAGGACGGGACGCGCGGCAAGCGCCGCGTCGACTACCAGGCCTACCTCAAGCGCCGCACCGTCGAGGAGATGGGCAGGCGCGACAGGGGCTGGCTGCAAGGGCTCGAATACGACGATGAGTTCAAAATCTTGGACGGGGCAAGGCCGTCAAAACTGGAGAAAGATACGGCGGCGCGCCTTATCGAAGATGGCATCATGCCGACATTCAGGCCGACGCGAGACCTCGAAATGCTAAAGACGTCAGACGTGTTCATTCCTGGCGCATCTGGCGTAATGGAGGAATGGGACTTCAAGCGCCCGACCGGCAACGGGACCCAAACCATCTATCACCAGTTCGAGGAAGCCGCCGGACAGGCGCACAAGGTCGTAATCGACTTGAGGGGCACGGCGCGCGGCGGCAGATATTCGGACGACTCATACGCACTCGGTATGACGGCTAAGTTCATCGCCTACGAATACAAGATCGAGAGTGGCGTAGAAAAAGGGGCAGGATGGCGCTTCGACGAGGCCATCGTCATAACGCAGTCAGGCTCGATAAAAAGAGTGACGAGGTGAACTAGCCCCCCCTGGTTAGGTCAGCGGGAGATTTCACCTCGTCGATTCAATTCTACCCCAAACCGCCCCGTGGGTGGGTGGCGTCGACGCGCCTGAAACAGTCAAGCCGCGAAGACACGCAACGCGCGGCGAATCAGCCGAATCAAGCCCCGACCGGGGCTTTTTTCATACACGCTCGCCACGGGCGGCAACCGTGGCACCAACCGCGCAGGCCGGGAAAGCCTGCTCGCACACTCCCGAGCGGGAGGGAAACGACAGAAGGGACCTGCACATGCCAAACGACTTCGAGCCGATCACGAGCCAGGAGCAGTTCGACCAGGCCATCAAGGCCCGCATCGAGCGCGCCCAGGCCAAGGCCGTGGAGCGCTTCGCCGACTACGACGACCTCAAGGCCAAGGCGGAGAAGCTGGACGACCTCGAGAGGACGTCCAAGGCGGACATCGACGCCGCCAACGAGCGCATCCGCGAGCTGGAGGACGCCGCCGCCAAGCGCGACGAGGCCGACGCCGTGAGGGAGGCGCGAGACCGCGTGTCTCGCGAGACCGGCGTGCCGGCGTCGCTGCTCCAGGGCGAGACCGAGGAGGACATGGCCGCCTCGGCCAAGGCGCTCAACGACTTCGCGCTGAGCAAGGCCCCCGGCTACCCGCTCGACAAGGGCGGCGCGGCCAAGGCCGACCCGGCGCTGACGCGCAGGTCCATCGAGGAAATCAGGAACCCGGCCCAGCGCGTCATGGCGCGCGCGGCCAACATCAGCCTCTACCAGTAGGGAGAAACAACATGGCAACCATCGCCAACACGTCCGACTCCGCAGCCCTCAACGCCGCCCTCGACCAGGAGTTCGTCAAGAACTTCCAGGGCGACGCCACGCGACTCATGGAAATCCTCGGCATCTTCGGCGTCGAGACGGTCGCCGCCGGCACCGCGCTCAAGATGCTCAAGGTCACCGGCGCGCTCAACAACTCCAAGACCGACGCGTCCAAGTCCCCCGACACCGGTGCCGCCGCCGTCACCCTCGGCTCCAGCTCCGGCACCGCCTACGTCGAGGGCGACGAGGTGGCGCTCTCCAAGTTCAGCGCCGAATACGAGGCCGTGGGCGAGGTCGTGGCGCGCCCGTACCGCAAGATGACGACCGCCGCCGCCATCCAGAAGTCCGGCTACGTCAACGCCGTCCTCAAGACCGACCAGAAGATGGAGTCCCTGCTCTACGCGGACGTCGTGTCCCAGTTCTTCACGTTCCTCGCCACCGGCACCGGCACCGCCACTGGCAAGGGCCTCCAGGCCTGCGCCGCCAACGTTGACGCCACACTCGGCGACACCCTCGAGACGAACGGCGACTCCACGTCCCGCATCATCCACTTCGTGAGCCGCCAGGACGCGGCCGAGTACATCGGCGGCGCGACCATCACCGACCAGAGCGCCTTCGGCCTCACCTACCTCGAGAACTTCCTGGGCCTGACCAACGTGTTCCTGACCAACAAGGTCGCCAAGGGCACCATGTACGCCACGCCCGCCGAGAACCTCCACCTGTTCGGCACGGACTACTCCGCGCTCGCCCAGGCCGGCCTGCCGTACGCCACCGACGCCGACGGCCTCATCGGCATCGCCCACACGCCCGCCTACGACCACGTCTCCGTCGAGACGAACGTCCTCACGGGCTGCACCATCTTCCCGGAGGTCAAGGACTACATCGTCAAGGGCAGCATCTCCGCCAAGTAAGGGGGCGCAATGGCGTCTTACGCAACGGTTGAGCAGTACCGCGTCGACACGCTCGACGAGTCGAGCGACGAGGCGAGGGTCACGGCCGTGCTAGAGCAGCAGAGCGCCAAGCTCCGCGCCACGCTCGGCATCGGCGAGTCCCGCACCCTGTCGGGCGACGCGGCCACGCTCGCGCGCCTGCTCGTGACCGACGCCGCCCGCAAGCAGCTCGTCCCGCCCTCCTTCGAGGGCGTGGGCGAGGTCGCGGGCGCGACCCAGACGAGCTTCACGGCAAACGGGTTCCAGGGGAGCTACACGCTCGCCAACCCGTCCGGCTCCGCCTACTTCGACCGCTCGAACCTCGCGGCGCTCAGGAAGCTGCTCGGTCGCGGGCAGCGCATCGGCGTCGTGTGCCCGTCCTACGGGGGTGGGCGATGCTAGGCGAGGAAGTGGCCGTGCTCAGGCGAAGCCAGACGGGCACGGACTCCATGGGCGAGCCAACGTACGAATGGGCGGCAGAGCTGGTTGGCGGGTGCCTCGTGCGCCCGCTTGACGGCTCGGACGCCACCGCCGCCGACGCGCCCGACGGGAGGCGCTGCGAGTACCGCGTCGCCTTCCCGAAGTCATGGACGGCCACCGCCGCGCCACTCGCGGGGTGCCGTGTGGCGCTCGTGGCGCGAGGCATGGACGCCGACGACCCGGACGGGGCGCTCCGCGTCTCCGGCTCGCCAGACCGCACCGCGCCGTGCCCCACACGATGGGACATGGCCGCCGACGTGTGGAGGGCCGATGGCTGACGCGTTCAGGTTCGAGGGCTTCACGCTCGACCGCGCGGGCGTCATCGAGATATCCAAGTCCGCCGCCGTCCAGTCCGCCCTCGGCTCGATAGCGTCCTCCATGGCCAACAGGGCCAACGCCGAGGCATCCACGCGCATCAGCGACGAGGACGCGACCTTCACCAGGAACGGCCACGAGATCGCGCGAAAGCGGCCGTACGAGGCCGAGGTCAAGGCCATCCGACGGACGGCAATCGGCATCGTGTCGACCACTGGCGAGCAGGGGATGCGCGACCAGTCGCTCAACCACACGCTCGACGGCCTCAACCACTAGGGGGCGGCATGAGAAGGATTGACGTCCAGGGGCGGCTGCGGGCCGTCCTGGCCAGCGCCCTGCCCGGCGTCGAGGTGCGCGTCCGCGTGCCCGACCCGAGGCCCGCAACGCTCGTCGTGGTCAGGCGCGAGGGCGGCGCCGCGGCCAACTCGCTCGTCGACCGCGCGGGAGTCGGCATCCAATGCTGGGCGGCGACCGAGGCGGAGGCCTACGACCTCGCCGAGAGGTGCTCGCGCGCCATGCGCCGCCTGCGCATGGCCGACGGGTTCGGCCCCGTGACGGAGGAGTCGCTCCGCAGCGACTACGACGAGGTCCGCGGTAGCCCCAGGTGGTACGGGAGCTACACCGTGACCGCATACGCAGAACAAGAGGAATAGATAGGAGCCACACATGGCAGAAAACCATGAAACTGCACAGACCAGCGCGGTTCTCAGCGACATCGACCCGACGCTCTCCACCGTCGGGAAGCCGGTGGACGGCGGCTGCGTCTGGTTCAACTTCGACCCGGACGGCGCCCAGCTGCCCACCAACGCCACCACCAAGATGTCGACGCTCACCGGATTCGAGAGCGTCGGCGAAATCTCCGATGACGGGCTGTCGTTCACCAAGTCCGTCACCGCCGACAAGAAGAAGGGCTGGCACAACGAGACCATCCTCTCCGCCGTCTCCGACGAGGAGCGCACGGTCAAGATGACGCTCGTCGAGCCGAACCGCCCGACCGCCGCCAAGGCCTACTACGGCGCTGCGAACGTCGAGGCCGACACCGACGGCTCGGTCAAGCACATCAAGGACGTGGCGGGCACCTCCATCGCCGTCGCGGTGGTCGTGGACGAGCTCGAGACCAACGGCAAGCTCCGCCGCACGGTCATCCCGAAGATGACCATCGACAGCTTCGACGACGTGTCCCACAAGGCGGGCGACCTGCTCGGCTACGGCATCACGGGCACGATCCTCAAGAAGGCCGACGAGACCGCGCTCAAGCACATCTACCGCGCCAAGCCCGCGGAGTAGGGGGGGAGAGACATGAGGACAGAGGCGCTTAACGCCATGACCGACGAGGAGCTGGAGCAGTACGCCCGCATGCTCGGATTCACCACGAAGGCCGCGAAGTCCCACGACGCCAAGGTCCGGCTCATCGTCAAGCGCCGCGAGCGCGGCGTGGACGTGAGCGTCCTGGGCGTCGACCTCCGCTTGCCGGTCCGGGCGGCGCACGACCTGCGCTTCACGCAGCTCGTCAACAAGCCCGATCGCACGGACGACGACATCGAGGCGGCGATGGCCATGCTGCTCGGAGATGAGCAGATGGGCGCGCTGCGCGAGGCCGCGACCGAGGACGACGGCACCGTCGACCAGGACGCGCTCGCGTTCGCTTACGCGCGAATCCTCTCGAGCGACGAACTAAAAAACTTCTAGCGCTCGCCACGATCGAGGACGCGCGCCTCCGCGACCTCAGGCACGACTTCAGGGCCTACTACCACGTGGCCTACGAGGACGTGCCGGTCGCGGAGGCCGTCGACCTCATATCCACCCTGTCGGACGGCTCGCGCACCGCATCGGCTCTCTCACCCTCGCGGTCGTGGTCCCCGGAGATGCAGCGGGCCGCCGACGTCATCGACGCGATGTGGGCCGTCGCCACGTGGCAGGCGGGAGGCGTGACGCAACGCCAGGCCATGGAGCGGGCCCCGCACGTCGTGCGCCCGTGGGAGCGCGAGCAGGGCGTGCGCGAGGCCGCCGAGGCCCGACGCCGCGCCGCCGCCGTGCGCGAGCGGATAGAGAACACGAAGTGGGAGGAGGACGATGGCTAACGTAGGCAAGGCGTCGCTTCTCATCGTCCCCAAGTTCGACAACCTGACCGGGAGCGTCAACAAGGCGCTCGTCGCGGCGGGGGCGGCCGCGTCGGCGTCCGGCTCCGCGCCCGGCGAGAAGACCGGTTTCGGGTTCGGCAGGGGACTGGGTGCGTCCGGTGCCGTCATCGGCGCGTTCTCGACCATCACGGCAAAGGCGATGGACTCCATCTCGAGCCACGTCGGCTCCGCCGTGAGTCGCTTCGACACGCTCAACAACTACCCCAAGGTCATGCAGTCGCTGGGCTACAGCTCGAGCGCCGCTGAGTCTTCAATCGCCAAGATGAGCGACCGCCTCTCGACGCTGCCAACCAAGCTCGATAGCATGGTGAGCCTCGTCCAGGGTCTCGTCACCACGACGGGCGACCTCGACAAGGCCACGGACGTTGGCCTCGCGCTCAACGACATGCTCATCGCGTCCGGCAGCTCGACCGAACTGGCGAGCGCCGCCATGGAGCAGTTCCGCCAGATCCTCTCCAAGGGCAAGCCCGAGATGCAGGACTGGCGCAGCCTCACCGCGGCCATGCCCGGCCAGATGGACCAGCTCGCCAAGTCGCTGCTGGGCCCGACCGCCAACGCCAACGACCTGTACAAGGCCATCGGAGGCGGCGGCGAGGAGGCCACCATCTCGCTCGACCAGCTCATGGACAAGATGGTCGAGCTGGACACCCAGGGCGGCGGCAGCTTCGCGAGCTTCAAGGACCAGGCCGAGACCGCCGTAGGCGGCGTGCGGACGTCCATCGACAACATGGGCAACGCCGTCACCAAGGGCATCGCCGCAACGATGAACGCCATCGGCAAGGAGAACATCTCCGGCGTCATCAACGACATCAAGACCGGCATCCAGACGGGTTTCGCCGTCTTCAACTCCGTGGTGCCGCCCGCCGTGCCCGTGCTCAAGGGCCTGTGGGGCACGCTCAAGGACGTGGCGCCGACCGCCATCACGGCGGGGGCCGCGTTCGCGACCATGAGCAAGGGAGCCAGCGCGTTCGGGGCCATCAAGTCCGGACTCGGCGTGTTCCCCAAGCTCGTCGACGCGTTCCAGCTCGCGGCGGGCGGCGCGGGCACGCTCACCGAGGCGTTCGAGGCCGCCGGACTCGCGATCAACCCCATGACGCTCGGACTCGGGGCGCTCGCCGTCGCCGTTGGCGTTGGCGTGACGGCCTACACGACGTGGAAGACCAAGACCGACAACCTCGCCAAGTCGACCCAGGGCCTGAGCGACGCCGTGGCCCGCGCGACCTCGCTGTCCGACTACCAGGGCCGCATCGACGGCGTGGGCCAGAGCGCGGGGTTCTCCGCGAAGTCCGTCGACCAGCTCGCCGAGAGCATGGCCAAGTCCGTCGACAGGATGAACGAGAACACCGAGGCGGCCGAGACGACCATCTCACAGCTCAACACGGCCCGGCAGATAGTGGACGACTCCATCGGCAAGACCGACCTCTCAACCGATGCGCAGGGACGGCTCCAGTGGGCGCTCTCGACGCTCAACGACCAGCTCGGACTCAACATCTCGAGCCAGGACGTCCTCAACGGCAAGTACACCGACGGAGAGGGCAACGTCCAGGACCTCAAGCAATCGATTGACGACCTCGTGGAGGCCAAGAAGCGCGACGCGCAGATGAGCGCCATCACGGCGAACCTCACCGAGGCGTACAACGACCAGGCCGACGCGGCGGACGCGCTGGCGGACGCCCAGAACAAATACAACGACCAGGTTAATCATCTGATGGACGTGCACCCGGACTGGACGCGCCAACAGGCCGAGGACCTTGCGAGCCGCCAGGAACAGGGCCGCACGCTCCAGAGCGTGCGGCAGCAGTACGACAGCGCCACGGACGCGGTGAACAAGTACACCTCGCAGCTCGGCGACGCAGCCGCCGCGACCGACGGGGTGAACGACGCGATGCAGCAGTGGGCCAACGGGACGGGGCCGCTCTTCGAGAGCCAGCTCTCCAGCCACGGGCAGTCGCTGACAGCGCTCACCGAGGACCTGCGCACGCTCGGCGCGAGCACGGACGACCTGGGCAAGCTCTCAGCCGACCAGCTCGAGCAGCTGGCACGCGACTACGACGGCACAACGACCTCCATCGTGTCCGACCTCGGCGAGTGGGGCGTAGGCATGGACGAGAGCGCCGCCAAGGCCGCGCAGGCCGCGGGCGACATCAAGTCCGCGCTCGACGGCATGGACGGCCTCGCCGACAAGCTCGACGGGGTTGGCGTCAACGTGTCCGACCTCTCGCAGGCCCTCGCCGACGCGGGAGTGTCGACCGAGACGCTGAACCAGATCGGCTCGGACAACCTCGGCGCGCTCGCGGAGGCCTGCAACGGCGACGTCTCGCAGATGGTCGCCATGTTGCAGATGTACAACGGCACCCCGCTCGTCAACAAGGACGGCTCCATCAACGTCGACGACGTCAAGCTCGTCGACGCCCAGGGCAACCTGTACACGTGGAACGGCTCGCAGCTGCTCGACAAGGCGGGCAATGCCGTCGTGGACGACGTGAGCGTCACCGACGCGCAGGGCCACAAGGTGGAGTGGAACGGGTCGAACCTGCTGTACAAGAGCGCCGACGGCACCGTCCATGACCTCATGAGCAGCTCCATCCAGCAGCGCGACGAGTGGAACCGCACGGGGCTCAACAACTACAGCGCGACGGGCAAGATTGACATCTTCGCCAACATCCGACAGACCATCTCGAGGGTCTTCGGCCACGCTCGCGGCGGCATCCGCCCGCACGCGGACGGAGGCATCATCCCGCGCTTCCACGCCCAGGGAGGCGCCATCGCGACCTGCGCCGTGCCGCTCGACATCGTGGGCGAGGCGGGGGCGGAGGCGATCGTGCCGCTGACGAACAGCAAGTACTCGGAGCCGTTCGCACGCCAGATAGCCAAGCAGATGAGGGGTTTCGGCGCGGGCGGCGACACGTACTACATCAACGCGCAGGCGACGGACGACCAGCAGGTAATCGAGGCCGTCAAGCTCCTCGTGAGCCGCGCCTCGCGCCAGTCCCGCGTCTACGCATAGGAGGGCCAATGTCTAGCGCATGGGGAAACCAGGTAGAGCGCTGGCGCGCCGGAATCAACGCGTGGGTCACCTCCGAGACCGACACCACGGCCACCATCCGCGTGGAGACCGTCTGGCAGTCAGTGGCGTGGGGCTACAACGTCTCGAACGGCGTCTCGGCCTTCTGCGACTGCGGCGGCTCGGACACGCCCTACGTCGGCACGGGCGGCGTCTACGCCTCGACGGGCGAGACCCGCACCATCTCCATGTACACGCGAGACTTCACCGTCCCGAAGACCGGCAGCGACCGCGACGTGCAGTGCGGCGCGGGCGTTCGCCTAGCGGGCGGCTACCACGACGGTACGAGCCGCGCATACTGCACCGTCCGCATCTCCCACCGCACGTGGTACCAGCCGCGCAGGCCAGCCAGCTTCGCCGCGAAGCGCTCGAGCGACACGTCGCAGTCCCTCACGTGGGCGGGCGACTACACGGGCCTGGACGGCGGCTACCCCTGGTCGGGCGTCTACGTGGACCGTGGCAGGGACGGCGCCACGCCCTCCAACCTTGCCACGCTGGGCTGGGCGGCAACAAACTACAGCGACAACTCGACCGAGGCGGGCCACCGCTACGACTACCGCCTCTACAGCTACGGCCCCGGCGGCACCTCGCAGGCCACCGACACTCTGACGCTCTACACCACGCCAATCGCGTGCGCCCTGCTCGAGGCGTACAAGCCCACGGCCACCACCGTCGGGCTCAGGGCCACGGGCGCCCCGGCCTACGTGGACTCCTGGGAGTTCCAGGCATCGACCGACGGCGGGACCACGTGGGCGGACGCCGTGTTCGACGGGGACTGGGTGTGCGCGGACCCGCCAAAGGGAACCGTGCGCTTCCGCGTGCGCGCGCTCAAGTCCTCCGGCGGCTCGTCGCCCGTGACGCTGTACGGCGCGTGGGCGGAGTCCAACGACGTCGCCACGCTGTGCGCCCCGCTCGCGCCCCTCGTGAGCGTGCCGGACGTCGTGGCCACGGGCACCTCGCTCACCATCGCGTGGGCGCCCAACCACCCCGACGCGACGCCGCAGACAAAGGCGCAGGTGGAGGTCACCGACCAGGCGGGCGCGACCACCACGACCGACGCCGCGGGCGCGGAGACGACGCTCGTGCGCCCGGCGGCGTCACAGGCCGCGGCCGGCTCGATTAGGGTCCGCGTGCGCACCCACGGCGAGTACGACGCCTGGGGCGAGTGGTCGAGCTATGCCATCGTTCGAGTCGCCGTCGCGCCGAGGGTCGCGTTCTCCGCGCCCACGGCTGGCATGACGCTCGCAGCGCTGCCGTTGTCGGTGGCGTGGGCGGTCACGGACGAGACGGGCGTGTCCGAGCAGTCGCTCTCCATCGCGGGGCCGTCCGGCGCGACCGTCTGGTCTGCCAGTCCCGGCAGGGGCGTCCGCTCGCTCTCGGTCGGCTCTGAGGCGGGGTTCCTCAACTCGACGGACTACACGCTGACCTACTCGATGCGCGCGGGCTCTGGCCTCACGCTCACCAAGGCCATCGCCTTCAAGACCAGGTGGGCGTCACCCGACGCGCCCGACGTGTCCGTCACGTTCGACTCGTCGCTGGCGGCCCACGTCCGCGTGACGGCGGCGACGACCGGGATCGCGGCCGTGTCGTTCGACGTGGCGCGCGTGTCCGGCGACGGGCGTCTCCAGCTCGGCACGAGTCTCAGGAGCGGCCACGAGGTCATCGACCGCCTGGCCCCGCTCAACGTTGCCTATTCCTACGAGGTCACGGCCCATGCGGCCACGGGCGCGACCCTGGTCACCACCACCACCGTCACGAACGAGGCGGGCGCGGCCGCGCTCAACTTCGGGCGCGACGCGGGCGAGTGCTGGCTGGGGCTCTACGACCCCGGCCACTCAAAGGACGTGAGCCACGACGCGACCGCCGTCCACCTCTTCAACGGCAACGACCTGCCGGAGGTTTACACGACGGGCGAGCGCGACGTCACGCGCTCCTACTCGTTCTCGGTGGGGGAGTCCGACTTCAAGCGCCTAGACGCGATGTGCAACGCCCACCCCTACGGATGGGTGCGAGAGCACGACGGCGAGCGCGCGTTCGGCATCGTGAGCGTGTCGTCGTCTCGCAGCGCGCCCGGTTGGCGCAGCGTCTCGCTCAAGTTCACCGACTGCTCGTGGAGGGAGCCAAACGTTGGCTAGCGACTTCTGGTGCGAGCCGTTCGAGGCGAACTACCGCGTCATGGCGGTGGACCGCTCGACCGGCTACGAGACGCGCCGCCTGCCGAACGTGTCGGGCGGCAGCGTCACGCGCAACCAGGACACGTCCACCTTCGAGAGCGCCACGATCGCGATTCAGGGCCCCGTGGGCGAGGTCCCCGACCTCGTGAGAATCTACCTCGACGCCACGAGCCAGGTCACGGGCGAGTCTCGCAGCGTTGCGCTCGGCACCTTCCTCGTCTCGCTCCCCAAGCGGGAGGTGGACGGGGCGACCGAGAGCACGAGCGCCGACCTCTACGGTCGGCTGCGCGAGCTCGCGGACGACGACTTCGACGCGCCTTACACCGTCGCCGCCGGGTCTGACGCGGTGGCGGTGGCGGCTGGGATAGCCCGCGCGGCGGGCCTCGAGGTCATCGCCGACCCAAGCGACTACCGCACGACGGCGGAGTGGACGTTCGGCGTGGGCGGCGGCGGGGACGACCACCCGGACACCAAGCTCAAGGCGATAAACAAGCTGCTCGACGTCGCCGGGTTCTCCGCCGCCAAGACGGACGCGATGGGGCGCGTGGTCATGGCCAAGTACGCCAAGCCGCAGGACAGGCCCGTCGCGCGGACGATGCGCGAGGGGGCCGGGTGCACCGTCAGGCGCGAGCTCACGGACGAGCTCGACCGGCTGGCCGTGGCGAACGTCATCCACGTCGACTACACGACGCAGGAGACGAGCGTTCGCGGCACCGCCGTCGATGACGACCCCGACAGCGAGTGGTCGACCGCGAGCGTGGGGCGTCGAATCGTCAAGCGCTACGAGTACCAGGACCTGCCCGCCGGGGCCGACGCGCAGGCGGCCGCGAACCTCAAGGCGGCGGAGCTGCTGGCGACCGACCGCTCAATCCTGCGCCGCGTCACGCTCGCGTGCGCCTGGTGCCCGGTGGGCGTGGGAGACGCCGTGCGCGTCGACATCCCCACGGCGGGCGTGTCGCGCGACTACGTGGTCAGGACGCAGGAGATAGACCTGGGGCCGATGTGCGCCCTGCGCATGGAGATGCGCAACTTCGGGAGGTAGGACTATGGCCAATGAGCTCGCGATCGCGATGCGCGACGCTGGGACGGAGCTGGCCGAGACGTTCGCGAATCGCGACTCGTCCGGCTCGCGAACGAGGTACGGCACGGTCATGGCGAACAACGGCGCCACGCTTGACGTGGAGCTCGCGGGCGGCAGCGTGTCCGGCGTCCCGATGACCACGGCGTGCGTCGGGGCGCGTGCGGGCGACCGCGTGCTGCTCACCGTGGACGGGCCGCTAATCACCGCGACCGGCATCCTCGCGACCGCTGATAACGGCCCTTATGT
>ERZ1031347.508-NODE-508-length-17200-cov-9.652377_pt1 | contig 17200 bp, 14 predicted proteins | sample MGYA00517106_ERZ1031347 | MGnify/ENA primary metagenome ERZ1031347 (study PRJEB33719, sample SAMN04261392) | wastewater metagenome | biome: periurban shantytown; feature: human; material: feces | host: Homo sapiens | place: Peru: Lima | collected 2012-07-19 ...
ATATAAAGAAGCGATTGAATGCGTATTCAAATTATCCATAACAAGAACAACTTTTTCCGCATCTGGATATTGTTCCGTGAGCAGCCATTCAATTTGCTTAGCCCAGTCTTCTCTTGTACGGTGTTCCTGAGCATCTGCATAACGCCACCCGTTCAATGGCTCTGTAAATAAAAAGATGGAGGCAGTTCCATTACGGATGTATTCATTATCTTCATAAGTAGTACGACCATCTTTGGAACGTATGCTCTTTCTTGCAGATGCAAATAGCTGCACAGGTTTTTCATCCATACATATCACAGGTCTTTTCTCATCGTATGGTCTGCTGTAAACTGACAGAACATCTTCCATCGCGGCGACAAAAGCTGCATTGTGTTCAGGTGGTATACACCAGCATTTTTTCAAGTGAGGCTTAAATTCGTTTTTTTAAGTATGCGGGAAACAGTCATATGTGAAATAGAATCAATGTAATTCAACTCAACGCATTTTTCTGCAATTAGCCTGACAGACCACCTGCTATACCCTTCCGGAGGATCTCCGCAAGCCATAGCAACGATATGAGCTTCAATATCTCCTGTAACCTTTGCAGGAACAGGTGGTGTTTTACGCTTTTTGCGGTTGATAGTTGCTTCAAGACCGTTATTTACATACGAGGTTCGAACTTTGTGTACGGTAGTAGGCGTAGTATTAAATGCAGATGCAATTTCTGCAACTGTCATATGTTTATTATTTCCTCTGTCTGAAGCGAGAAGTATATTGGCTCTCATAATGGTTCTTGCAGGAGAATTCCCCTTCTTAACAATATCTGTGAGGCACTTACGGTCTGCCTCTGTTAACTCAATAATATATTTTGTAGTTGGCATAATAAATCTCCTTTTCTGGTGATAAGACTATTATACCACACATTAATATTTTATGCAATATTTAAATGTTACAAAGCACTAGTGCAATCGTAAAACGCAAGTTCTCCAATGCTGGTGACACTGTCTGGAATCGTGATGCTGGTTAAATTACTACAATGCCAAAACACATGTTTCCCAATGCTGGTAACAACATCTTCAATTACCGCTTTTTAACATCCAAATTCTTGTATGCAGGACTTGGATTGTCATCATTGTCATCATAGCTGTAATCCATCATCGCCCCTTTGCCGTTGATGGTCAGTGTGCCGTCGGCGTCCAGTGTCCAGGTCAGACCGTCATCTTCTTTTGTCCATGTCCCTGCACCTGCGTCCTCCGCACTCGCCGTGATCCCCCACGAGATATTTTGCAGGGTATCGGTCGGGAAGTACAGCAGCGTTCCCGCCGCCATGACTGCTGCCGACGAAAGGGCAGCCAGTCGTTTCCATTGTTTCTTCATAACATGCTCCCTTTGCTTTCGAATATATTACATATTCTTAATAGATCTGTTATAACATAATCGAATATTCTTTGTCAAGAAAAAAGGAGGATTTTTTGTGATTCCGTTCAATTTTTGGAAGTTGGAGAGGAGGGGGTGTTGTTTTGTTCTTGTAGTAGTCAAGGTCAAACTTCTCGTGTTTTGTGAGAAAAACTGCTTTGCACGCAATCTGCTTACAGATCTTTGTGTTGACATGTTTCACAAAACGTAGTATAATATTGTTGACAGAATCATCTGCATTGACGATGTACTCTTTTGAGATGTGCATCGATTTCAAGGAGGTATAAATGTATGAAACAATGGATTCGCGTAAAAAAGGCATTGCTCCTGTCGTTAATTTTGCTGATGGCTTGGCTGTTGCCGCTGTTTCAATGGAATGGAACAGTTTTGTCAGTAGCGGCAATCTCTACAGATTATCCGGCACAGCTGATGCATCTTGCCAGCAAGGACAGCACCAAAGTTCTGACAGCAAATGGAACTTCTGACGGAGCGGCACTTTCTCTGCAAACGCTGGGCAGTGATTTATCTGCATCATGGCGGTTCGATCGTGTCGGTTCGGATGGGAACGGTACTTTTTTCAAACTAGTCAACGCACAGTCCGGAAGGCTTTTGACGCCGCAAAATTATAACGTATCTGACAAAACAGATGTGATTTTGTACGGCAGTGAATCAGCACAATCTCAACATTGGTATGTTGTTCCCGTAAAACAAGATCATCTGGGCAATGATCTATACTATAAAATTGTGAATTATTCTGATACTTCTCTTGCCTTGACGCAGGGAACTTCCGGCATGACATTAGCCAAATACAGCGGAACAGACAATCAGCTCTGGCTGCTTAATGCTGACGGATTACAGGGTTTTGCAGGATATTGCTTTGATGACAACACCGGCAACATCAAGGCAGGGGACATTGGTGGTCTGTTCGGCGAAATCGTAGAGGTTTCCACTTTTGCCGATCTTAAGAAATATGCTACCGCTGACATACCTTATACCATTGTTGTCACGGCAAATATTCGTGTTACCGCACTGCAAAAGGATTCCTCCGGACGCAACTATTGTCCGGACGGACGAATTTATGTTCACAGCAACAAAACGATCATCGGCAGTTACGCGGCACATACTATGTATAATGTACAGTTCTGTACATCTTCCAATAACGGAACCGGAAACAATCTGATCCTGAAAAACTTTGAGCTACAGCACGATGCGGAGTCCAACGGCAATGATTCCATTGTTGTCTATCTCGGCTCTGGACAGAACATCTGGGTAGATCACTGCACCTTTGTAGGCCATAGCGATTATAATACAGCATCTACCGGACTACCAGACTGGGATAAGTTTCTGGCATGCTGCTATGATGCTGACTACACAACAGTTTCAGACTGCTCTTTCGGACTTCACGAATACGGTGTGATATTGGGGTATCCGGCAGATGATGAAAACTCTTATAAAACCTATAATAATTATCCCCGCCTGTCCATTATCAGCAATCGCTTTGAAAAAACTCTAACCCGCGGCCCTGGGCTGATGCGTTACGGTTATTTTCATTCGCTGAATAACTATGTGAAAACATTCAGCATGGCATATACTGTGCACACAGCATCTAAGATTTTTGCAGAAAACTGTTATTATGAAGACGGCGGAAACGTTATCTGTGACTGGAACACAGTAACCTATCCCGGCTCTTATGCAGAAACAGGTTCAAAATCGGTGAACTGCAAGCGAACAACGATCGAGGGGTATGCACAGGACTGTACATGGCGACCAACTTCCAATTACAAAACCATTTCTCGCACTGCAGATGAGGCAAAGGTTTATTGTGAGAACTACAGCGGCTGTCAAAATGACAGAAATCATATGATGTATCTGCGATATGCAGTTGCTGGCGTGCCAAGTGCAGGCTATACAGAATCACCCAGTGCACCATTGGCAGAACTTTTTGCCGAGGGTTCTGCTTACCGTATTCGCAATGTCAACTCCGGCTTGTATTTGCAGGTAGCAGGTGCTGCCGCAAAAAATGGCACCAATGTGCAGCAGTGGGGATCAGATGGAATCGCAGTTCACGACATCTGGAAATTGTGCAGTGCCGGTGAAGGTTACTACTATCTGGCTTCTGCAGTAGGGGACGGCGGAACATATGTGCTGGACGTTGCCGGAAAAAAGGCCGCAAATGGAACCAATATAGATATTTACACTTATAACGGCGGTGACAATCAGAAGTTTATGCTGACAAAAAACGGGGACGGCAGCTATCAGATTCGAACCCATATTTCAAATGGAAATTCTGTGGTAGAAGTAGAAAATGCCTCCCAAACCTCCGGTGCCAATGTGCAGCAGTGGGAAGTCAACGGTGTGAACTGTCAGAATTGGATTTTAGAGCCGACAACTGACCCCGGCTGCTCCATGAACACCGATGTGATCTATACCTTTGAAAATGCTGGTTCTGGTCTGGTAATGGATATTACCGCTGGAAAAATGACAGACAATACAAATGTACAGCAGTGGTCGTCCAACGGGTTGAATTGCCAGAAGTGGACACTTCGTGCCTTTGGCTCTGGCAATGACTATTGGATTCGCTCACAGCAGGATAGTCATTATGCATTGAAGGCAGAGGGCAGCAAAAACGGCGGAAATCTGGCAATTGCAGCGTGGTCCAATAAAGATAGCACTCAGCTGTTCCGGTTTACTAAGAATCTGGACGGATCCTACAGCATTTTGACACACGCTTCTGGTGATTCCTGTTATGTAGAAGTCGCCGATGCATCCACTGCAAACGGTGCCAATGTGCAGCAATGGGAACCGACCGGCAGCAGTTGTCAGAAATGGCAGACAAAGACAGAAACCACTACTGTAACAACTAAGGTAACTACAACTGTAACAACAACGACAACGACCAAAACAACCACAAATACGACAACAGCCGCAGCAACTAGCACCACTACTGCAACTGCTACAGAACCGCCTGCGATTTCCGGTGACATCAATGCAGACGGCAAAACGAATCTGGCAGATGTGGTGTTGCTGCAAAAATGGTTGTTGGGATTTCCTGAAACAAAACTTGCCAACTGGCAGGCAGGGGATCTGAATGCAGATAGAATTCTGAACGGATTCGATCTTTGCATGCTGCGAAATAATGTGATATAGCTACCTGTACACTTTTGTGCAGTATTTCCTTTGCACAGAGTAATTCCTGTTCGTACCTGCCGAACAGGCATGCAGCAGAATATCAATTTTCCGGCGATGACAAAAGATTCGCTTACTCATGTTCCCTCATGCTTTCCATGAAAATCGTCACGCATTTCCAGCCGTCGCTGAGATGCTGCCGTCTGTCCTACGGAGTGCAGCAGTTCTGTCAGCATTTTTTGCATAAATCGGCGGGTTTCCGGCTGCATGTCTGTCCATGCACGGAGCACACCAGAGAGCGTTCCTGCACCGCCGCCGATCAGATCTTGTATAGTATGGGCATTGGTTTCACTTTGCAGAACGTGGAAAATGGCATCGGTCAGCTTTTCTCGCTCCTCCGGTTTCATGCCCAGGATCCACTGCCGCAGCGAGGAATCCAGCAGCTTACTGGTGTTGGTGGTATCCTCGGAATAGTACCAGTCGTTCCGGATCACACACCACGAGTATGGATCGTGCTGCAAAAAACCTTTTTGTGTGCTGTAAACTACCTGATATTCCTCGTCATGCTCCAGCAGCATGCCTACTACAGAAGCTTGTGGAACAAAGGTATACACTCGTTCCTGCAATTGCTGAAACTGCGGCTCAGCAAACAGGTCTGTCACAAAGCCTGGTCCGTCATTGTTATAGACTGCACGAATCCGCGGAAAGTCTTCCGGCTGCATCTGGACGGCTGCATAAACTGCCAGATTGCCGCCTTTGGAGTGTCCGCCCACATAGACGTTGGAAAATCCCAGTGACAAAATCCCCCGCAGATACGCCGCTGCTGCTGCCTGTGACGGCACATAGGGCAGAAAAGACAAGTTGAAATCTTCCCGCCAGCCAGTCAGTGTGTTGTCTGTGCCACGGAATGCCACATAAACGGTATCACTGTCCAGCAGAAATGCAGTGGCGGAAAATTGCTGCTGCTGGGTTTCGCTGAACTGTTCTGCATAACGGAATAAACGCACTTCTCCGAAACGCCGGCTGGCTGCGGTCTGCCGAAGCAGGTCGCGGTCAGTTTCTACCCGCACTTTCTGTTCTGCGGTGGGACGGTGTTCCCAGAGCCTTGCTGCATCCCGCAGAGAAATCGATTCCGCTGCGGTAAAACCTTCTGCGATGCCATCCCAGTTCAGATAAGACAGGCAGCAGAAAATCAGATTGTCCACGTGACAGAAAGGCGATTGTTGCATGGTCAGATCATCCCGCCACTGGCAATAGGTAAAGATATTTGCATCATACGTGGTTTTCATTGCAGTCACCTCAAAATCCATTTTGTTTCAGCTTTTGTACCAGCTGGCTGTACCATTCCCGCACATCAAAGTCCGGAATATTTTCCCGATTCAGGTCGATCATATCCCCGTGGGAAACTCCCCGCCGCTTAGTTTCAGGCACCATGAGAAAAGGTGCCCACTCCAGCTTTGCCGATACAACCGGTACCAGGCCGTCGTTCTCTCCAGCTTTTCGCCGGTTCAGGAAATATCCCAGCCACAGCGGGAACGGGGCGGAAAATGCACTGCGCATCCTGGACATCACCGCCTGATAATAGACACCGGAAATAGGGGGATGTTCTGTATGAAATTTTTGACAGTTTTCGGCAGTCAATTCCCGCACACCAGCCAGAAAATCCGGATTCTGATCTCCCAGTTTTGTAAACAGCCGGTTATACTTTGCTGCGATCCATCGTGCCACACCTGCCGGCACCTTTTGCAATAGATCGTCCACAAAGGCACAGCCATGATGCGGCGTATTGATCGTTGTCAGAGAAGCCACATACTTCGCCGCACCATATTCCTGCATGGCACAGCGGCAGTCCAGACCGCCCTTGGAATGGGCAATGACGTTGACCTTTTCCGCACCAGTTTCAGCAATAACAGACTGAATTTGTGCTGCCAGTTCCTTGGCACTGACGGAAATCGATTGTGCTGACTGCTGTTTCCCGTAAAAAATAGTTGCTCCGTTTCGAATCAGTTCTGCCGGAATCCGTCCCCAGTAATTGAAAAATTGCCAGTCCCGAAAAAAGATGCCGTGCACCAGCAAAATAGGGTATTTAGTCTTGCAGATCTCTGATTCTTTTCGCATAACATTACATTCGGCTTTGGCACACTCCAGCTGCAATTCCCGTTTGGCAGTACGATAGACATGCCCCACCAGAAACAAATTTAGCAGTGGCACCCACCAGAGAAAAAAGAGGGCAACATGCCACGGCAGTTTCACCTGTGTGGAGTGCAGTGCAATATGCAGCAGTCCCTGAAATACTATGAACCAGCAGAGCAGAGAGAACACGCCCAGATCGATCAGCAGAATTACCCAGAACAATTTCACGCCCCAAAAAAGTGCACCGGCAGTGAGAAGTTCCAGACAAAACCAGACAGTGCTGGTGCGGAGCAGATCACAGCCGTGTGCCAATGAAGCCAGCTTCTTTTCTCCTGCTATGGTATGCACATGGGCAAACTGGAAGAACAGGAACAGGATACCGCACAAGATGCCGACAAGAATTTTCCAACCGACAGCGGCGTGCCATATGGCAAAAATGGCTGTCAGATTTCCTGTGACCCAAAATGTCACCAGCCGAAGCAGGCGAAAGCCTAACGAATTCTTTTTCATCTGTATTCCTCTCTGTTCAGACATTTTTCATGTCCTATTGCAAAAAACCGGACCGGCAGTGCTGCCTAGTCCGGTTTTTTCTTTATTTATCAATATGGTTTTGTTCCTAGAAAATCAATCATAGAAACCATCATCTGGAGCCGGAATCGTTTCTTCCGGAACAGAAGGTGCCGCAGTAACTACTGGTGCCTGTGTAACAACAGGAGCATTTGTAGCCGGCGGCTGTGTCGCTGCCGGAGTGGTGTATCGGGGTTTTGTTGCGTTACTGGTATTATTGTTGTAGTATGCCCGTGTGGTCACTGCCGGCTGATAGCTGTTGTCTGTATCGTCATCATATGAACCGTAGTTGTTATACGTATCATCATCTTCATAGACTGCCTGTGTGCCATAGGTTTTCGCAGTCGTAATAGTTTCTGTAGTGACACGATTGGCATCGGTGGTCTTTCGCTCAAATTTAGTAGAAACTGCTGACACCGTGGTTTCGCTGGTGATCTGGGTTTCTTCTGTGGAAGCCACAGTTACCACCAGAGAATCATTGACGTTGTTGGCAGAACTGCTTTCTTGAATCGGACAGAGCATCAAAAAAATCAAGATCAGCATTGTCAATATCACAAAGCTGGAGCAGGTGATCAGCGTGATTTTGGTGGGGTGTGACAAATTTGCAAAGAAGTTTTTCATATTCCAAAACCTTTCTGAAAAAGAAAATTTTACTGTTTTTACGCAAAGACATTTCACTTTATTATAATGGATTTTTCCGGAAAAGTCAAGCCTTTCTGCAATACTAGTGAAAATACAACAAATGAGATAATTTTCGCCAAAACATTGAGATGAAATTTGTGCACAAGTACAATTTTTAAAAAAAGCTTGCTTTTCTTTGCAAAATGTGATATAATACAAAGTGTTGTATCGTCGTTGGATTTGACGATTCTTATGCACTGATTTGGAGAGTTATCGAAGTGGTCATAACGAGCTGCACTCGAAATGCAGTTGTCCGCAAGGGCACGTGGGTTCGAATCCCACACTCTCCGCCATGTTTTTCAAAAAGCCACGCAGTTTCGACTTTGTTTGAAATTGTGTGGCTTTTTAGTCTTGTTTGCAATATTGTGCACGTATTTTCGTGTTTTACGGCCGAGTGCTGATATTTTGCATAAAACATCTATTTATAAAGCTTATAAAGCGGGAAAATCATTAAGGCAACTTACATTTTTCACAAATTGTGCAATGAAACAAGAAAAAAACTGTTGACTTTTTCTTGGAAATCGCGTATAATGAAGATAATCGAATAAAGGCATTCCGATCAAATCATTTCGGAAAGGAAAGGGATTAAATTAAATGAAACGATTTTCCAAAGGAAGCAAACGACTGCTTTCCGTCTTGCTCAGCGGTGCTATGCTGGCAGGGACATGCAGTTCTGTAGCCGTGGGAGCTGCAGACGAAAAAAAAGCGAATTTTGCACGGGCACTGCAATATTCCATCTATTTTTACGACGGCAATATGTGCGGCACAGAAGTACAGGACAACAACCGCTACACTTGGCGTGGCAACTGCCATACCTATGATGCTCAGGTTGCCATGAACTCCACCGCCACCAATTTAAGTGCCGATTTCCTCACCAAGTATAAAGATATACTGGATCCGGACGGGGACGGCTACATCGATGTTGCCGGCGGTTTCCATGATGCCGGCGACCATGTAAAATTCGGTATGCCGGAGAACTACTCTGCAGCAACACTGGGCTGGGGCTATTACGAATTCCGTGATGCTTACCAGAAAACTGGTCAGGACGACCATATCGAAACTATTCTGCGGTACTTTAACGACTATCTGATGAAGTGTACCTTCTTGGATTCCAACGGTGACGTGATCGCACATTGCTATCAGGTAGGCGACGGTGACATTGACCACGCTTACTGGAACGCACCGGAATTGGATGAAATGGATCGTCCGGCATTTTTCCTCACCGGCGATAAGCCACAGACAGACTATGTTGCTTCTGCCGCTGCTTCACTGGCGATCAACTACCTGAACTTCAAGGACACCGATCCGGAATATGCACAGAAATCGCTGGACTATGCAACAGCACTGTATAAATTCGCAGAAACTCACGAAAAGCAGCTGAGCGACAACGGCGACGGTCCGAAGGCTTATTACAATTCGTCCAAGTGGGAAGACGATTACTGCTGGGCTTCTGCATGGATGTACAAGATCACCGGCGATCACCACTATCTGGAACAAATCTTCCCGTACTACGACTACTATGCAGCACCCTGCTATGTCTACTGCTGGAACGATGTCTGGGGCGGCGTGCAGTGTATTCTGGGCGAGATCACCAGCGAGCAGTACCCGAACTTCATTGACGAATACAAGAAAGCTGCCGGAAAGAGTCCCTACGAGGAAATGAACTGCTGGAGTTCCGTAGCAGAAGCCCTGAACAAATACATGACTGGCGGCGTGGGAACCATTACACCGGCTGGTTATTTCTGGCTGAACACATGGGGCTCCGCACGATACAATGCGGCGGCTCAGATGATGGCGTTGGTATACGATAAATATAACAACAACGGAAAGCCCGGCGAATACAGCGAATGGGCAAAGGGACAGATGGAATATCTGCTGGGGGATAACCCCATGAACCGTGCCTATGAAGTTGGCTACGATGAAACCGCAGCGAAATTCCCGCACCACCGTGCATCTTCTGGTCTGACAAAGTGTGAGGACACCGACGAGCAGAAGCATGTGCTCTATGGTGCACTGGTCGGCGGTCCGGATGCACAGGATAAGCATAACGACATTACCGCAGACTGGATCTATAACGAAGTTACCATTGACTATAACGCTGCTTTTGTAGGAGCGTGTGCCGGTCTGTATGATTACTACGGCACAGATGCAATGGAGATCACACCGGATTTCCCGCCGGAAGATAAGAACAGCGGCAGTGATAACGGCGGCAACGATTTCTGGGTAGATGCTTATGCGGTAGACGACGTACAGACTTCCGGTGCCGGCGTGACAAAGCTTGCCATTCAGATGCGTACCAATTCTATCACACCCAAAACCGACCTGTCCATGCGGTATTATTTCAGTATCGCAGAAATGGAAAACAAATCCAATATCAGCAAAGTTACCGGCAATGAGTTATACGATCAGGCAAGCGTAGAAGCTGCTCCGGCAGACGGTGTGATCTCTGGTCCGTACCAGTACGATGCTTCTTACGATCCGGATATTTACTATGTAGAAGTAAAGTGGGACGGCTATAAAATTGCCAACTCCAACAAGAAATATCAGTTCACCGTGGGCTTGTACTACGGCGATAAGTGGGATCCCACCAACGACTGGAGTTATCAGGGCATTACCAAGTGCAAGGATACCTATCAGGACGGCTCCGAAACCAGAACCGATTACATTTGTGTATACTCCAATGGAGAACTGGTAGGCGGCATTGAACCGAACGGCAACAAGCCGGCAGTTACCACCACCACAACACCTGCGGAAACCACGATCACTACCACTAAAACTACTACTGTAACAACAACAGTAAAAACAACTGCAACGACCAAAGCTACCAGTGCCTCTGCGGCTACCACAACGGAGCAGACATCATCCGCTGCACCTTCCACAGATACAACCGAAACCACTGCAACCACTACAAAAACCTCGGAAAGCGGTTCTGATGTCACACCATCTGTCATGTACGGCGATGTTAATCTGGACGGTCGAATCGATGTGACTGATGCCGTGTTGCTGAATAAGATGGCTGCCGGTGCAGTGACAGGGAACGACCAGCAGCGGCGTGCTGGCGACTGCAACGTTGACGGAGAAGTGGACACCGCAGACAGCGTTATGCTTCTGCAATTTTTGGTACACATCATTCAATACCTCGGACCGCAGGCAAAGTAAAGGCATTGCTGAAACCGAAAGAAAGGAATATCATTTTTCATGGAGCAAGAACATACAAAACCAACTTCCAACTGGCAAGAATTCTGGCAGATTCTCAGGCACGGACAATTCGGGAAATTATTTGCCGGTGCCACTGAAAATACGCTGATTCAATTCTTCCGCTACTGTTTTGTAGGCGGAGCTGCAACTGTGGTAGACTGGGGAATTTCCGCACTGCTGTTTTTTGCCGTATTTGACCAGCACTACGCCATTCTTGCAAACGGCTGTTCCTTTGTTGCCGGACTGCTTGCCAACTACTTTCTGAGTACATTCTGGGTCTTTCGTTCGTCAAAAGTGCAGTCCCGTCTGGTGGAATTTCTCGCATTCGCCGCAATCGGCGTGGTGGGACTTCTGCTGACGATTGGCATTACAAAGGTCAGCGAGATAACACTTGGAAATATCACCAGTGCCTATCAGATGATCGGAAAAATAGTTTCCACTATGGTGGCATTCCTGTGGAATTTCTTCGCACGGAAGTATCTCTTGTTTTCAAAAAAAGAAGCTTAACCGGCTGAAAAAGCCGCTTTTGTCCAAAGAAAGCACTGTCAGCCGTGGGCGGTTTTGCCCTGCTGTACAGTGCTTTTTATATTTGAAAGGAGTGAATCGTTTATGAAAATGACATTTATCGGGGCTACTCATGAAGTCACTGGCAGCTGTACCTATCTGGAAGTCTGCGGAAAGCGGCTTTTGGTGGATTTCGGTATGGAGCAGGGGAGAGATACCTATGAAAATGTAAAAATCCCCTGTGCTCCGTCACAAATCGACTATGTGCTGCTGACGCATGCTCACATTGACCACTCCGGCTTGCTGCCGCTGTTGTACGCCGGCGGCTTCTCCGGTGAGATCCACGCTACCTCAGCCACGTGTTCCCTCTGTGAGATCATGCTGCGGGACAGTGCACACATTCAGGAATTCGAAGCGGAATGGCGAAACCGCAAGGCAATGCGAAAAGGCGGCGAACCCTATGTGCCGCTGTACACCATGAAAGAGGCATTGGGAGCACTGGAACTGTTTGTGCCACACCCATATGGCGAACGATTCACGCTGACATCCGGCATTGATGTGCGGTTTCTCGATGCGGGGCATTTGCTGGGTTCGTCCAGCATTGAGATCTGGTTGACCGAGAACGGTATTTCCAAAAAACTGGTATTTTCCGGTGACATCGGTAACCTGAACCAGCCGCTAATTCGTGATCCGCAGCCGCCGGAAGATGCAGACTATGTGGTCATGGAATCCACCTACGGGAACCGGCTGCACGAAAAACCAAAGGGATATATTCCAGGCTTGGTACAGGTGTTAAAAGATACATTCAGCCGTGGCGGTAGCGTCATCATTCCGTCTTTTGCTGTGGGACGCACACAGGAACTACTGTACTATTTCAAGCAGATCAAAGATAAAAACATGCTGCCGGAATTCAGCGATTTCCCGATTTACATGGACAGTCCGCTTGCCATTGAAGCAACTGAAATTTTCATGCGAAATAAGGAAAGCTGTTTCGATGAGGAAGCACTGACATATGTTCGCCGCGGCATTAACCCCATTGGCGTTTCCGGACTGATTCCGGCAGTGACAAGCGATGCTTCCAAAGCAATCAACGCGGACAAACGCCCGAAAGTCATTCTGTCCGCCAGTGGTATGTGCGAAGCCGGACGAATTAAACACCACTTGAAACACAACTTGTGGAAGCCGGAAAACACCATTTTGTTCGTTGGCTATCAGGCAGAGGGCTCTTTGGGTAGACGCATTATCGAGGGAGCCAAAACGGTAACACTGTTTGGCGAAACCGTGCAGGTCAGTGCTCAGATCGTCCAGCTGCAGGGTATGAGTGGACATGCAGACCAAAAAGGGCTGCTGTCGTGGATCTCACAAGTACAGGGCGTACAGAAAGTGTTCGTCAACCACGGTTCGGCAGAATCTGCTGAGGCATTTCGGGAAAAATTGTGGCTGTCTTTGGGCATTGATGCTTATGCACCGTACAGCGGTGCAGAATTTGACATTGCCACCGGAAAAATCACTTACGATGCACCTGCGGTGCCGATTCAGCAGAAGCCGCGGCGGAGTGCAATGACATACGACCGGCTGTCGCAGACGTTGAGCCGTCTGACAGCATTGGTACAAAACAGCAGGGGATTGTCCAACAAGGAACTGGCAAAAATGGCAGACCAGCTGGGCGAACTCTGCTCCAAATGGGAACGGAGGTAATCGAACATGTACGAAGAAAATGCAGTACTGCATGCACTTTGCACCAGAAGAAGTGTGCGGAGTTATGACAGTACCAAGCCGGTGGAACAGGAAAAAATTCAGGCAGTTCTGACTGCCGGACAGTATGCTCCCACAGGCATGAACCGTATGCCTACCAAATTTGTGGTGATACGAAATCCGGAAATGCTGCACCAGCTGTCCAAGCAAAACGCAGAGATCATGGGTGCAGCAGATCGGGATCCGTTTTATGGAGCACCGGTGGCAATTCTGGTACTGGTAGATTCCACAGTACACACATGGGTAGAAGACGGCAGCCTTGCCATGGGTGCCATGCTGAATGCAGCATACGCTGTCGGTCTGGGCAGCTGCTGGATTCACCGTGCAAGAGAAACATTTGACAGCGAAGCCGGAAAAGCACTGCTGAAACAGTGGGGAATTCCGGAAACTTATCGCGGCGTGGGATTCTGTATTCTGGGCTACGCTGCCGGAGAACTGCCACAGCCGAAGCCGCGGAAAGATGACCAGATCCTCTGGATAGACTAAGGAAATACTGCATGATGTATAGAAAAAGGTCTGATACCCATATTTGGGTGCCAGACCTTTTTGGATTAAAAATGAGAATTTTACTGCATCTTATAGGCGTCGATCATCTTTTTCACCATCTGTCCTCCGATGGATCCAGCTTCCCGTGCAGTCAGGTCGCCGTTGTAACCCTGCTTCAGAGTTACGCCAACTTCGCTGGCAGATTCCATCTTAAAACGTTCCATAGCTTCCTTGCCCTTCTGCGTAAATTCACCCTTCATAGTGCATTCTCCTTTTTCATGTCTGGGATAAGCGACTTATCCCAGAAGTTTGTTTTCGTTTTTCAGCAGCTGCTTTTTCTCGCACGCTGTGTTTCGTGTTCGCCGCTGCAAGAATAGTATAGGACAAAAGGGCGTTTCTATGACAGGTAGTTTTTTCGTATTTTTTCTATAAGCCTTTGGGAACAATGGAAAATGCTTTCTTCTGCAAAAAACATATTTGCAAAAGCAATACTGCACAAAACAATCTATGTATATTGACATTTATTTCGACATATGGCATAATAAAAGAAGATATTTTCGATTGAAAATCAGAACAGGAGGAATTGTATGAAAAAGAAATGGCTTTCCGCCGCGGCGGCAGCCGTACTTAGTGTTTGTGCTCTGGCTGCACCCATATCCGTTCCGAATACCGTAACGCCGGTTGCAGTGCAGGCTGCATCTTCCGGTACAACGCTGGCAGATATGCCCAGTACATATCAATCTGCGGCAGAGTGGATTCTGCAAAATCGTATCATTTCAGAAGGCTCCGTAAAAGACTGGGCAACGATCTACGACCAGATCGTCGCCGGAAACGGAACACTCAAATATGTTGTAAAATGGCAGAGCAAACAGACGATCACACTGGAGCAGCGGAAGCAGCTGCAAACCGTTCTGGAAACGGCAGTGAACGACTGGACTGACTGGCTGGTAGGTTATGAAAACTGGCCGTACACCCATGTCAATATACAAATCGTCGGCTGGGCAGTGCTGGATCAGAACTGCCTGCTGGATCTGCAGCCGGACGAAACCGTGTATACCACCACGATTCCAGCAGATACCAGCTACATCACAGACGGAAACATGGCGGTTTCGGAGCTGCCTACATTGGAACCAATCGGCGACGAAACACGATACCGCTATATTCACTGGGCAGATCAGTCATACCAGTATCCAGACGGCTACGAAAATCGTTACGATATGTACTTGCAGGCAACGCAAGGCATGATCGATATGGGCGGCTTCGGCTACCACTGGGGACAGCAGCTTTCAGACAACGCCATTCTGGGCTTGATCGCTGGCACTTCCAGTATGCATATTCTGGAACACGAAATGGGACACAGCTTCGGACTGACTGATTTTTATGGCGGCGAGGGAGAATCCGACGGCTTTCCGCCGGGAGGATTTCCGGACGGCGGCACGTCGATCATGATGGCAGGTTCTTCTCAAACGATCACTAACTTTGACGGTTGGTTTTTCCGGTATCTCTGGTCATACCTGGCGAAAGAGGACGGCAGATTCAATCTTACGGTACCATCTACAACCACAACTGCCACAACTTCAGAAACTACTACAGAAACAACAGAAACCACAACAACTACGGTTACAACAACGGTTTCAGAAACACAGACCGTATCGTTCACAGACACCATTTCTGAAATAGTACCGAATACTTCTGTCACATTTGCAGAATACGGCACATTTTTCTTCCAAGGGGACTCCTACTATCACGGGGACGAAAGCAAAAATCTTAGCCACTACGAAGCTGGCGACAAAATTTCAATACAGTTTACCTATGATCGGGAATCAGACATGATACAGCGTGTTGATGCATTGCAGCTTGAGGAAAATTCGCATAAAGTGATCGGAGATGTCAACGCAGACGGACAGTTCACCATTGCAGATGTTGTTATGGTGCAGAAATGGCTGTTAGGCAGCGGCAATGTGACTGATTGGACTGCCGGAGATTACAATGCAGACGGTCAGCTGAATGGACTGGATCTGTGCAGTATGAAGCAGGCACTCCGAAAGGAGACACAAGAAGCATGAAAATTCTGATTGCGACAGATTCTTTCAAGGGCAGTTTATCCTCTCTGGAAGCAGGAAATGCTATTGCCGATGGGATCCGACGGACCGGCATGCCAGCTGAGATCCAGGTTTCACCAATTGCAGACGGCGGAGAGGGGACTACAGAAGCCTTGGTTAATGGGTTGTCCGGATATTTGGAAACAGTAACAGTATCCGACCCGCTGGGCAGAAAGCAAACAGCAAACTATGGCATTTTGCCGTCTGGTACCGCCGTAATGGAAATGGCAGCTGCGGCAGGACTTCCGCTGTTGTCCGAATCCGAGAGGAATCCGCTTTACACCACGACTTTTGGCGTGGGAGAAATGATCGCAGATGCCATTGCCAAGGGCTGTCGAAAATTCATCATCGGTATTGGTGGCAGTGCGACCAATGACGGCGGCGTAGGCTGTTTGCAGGCATTGGGTTTTTCTTTTCGAAACGCAGATGACACCGAGATTCCCTGCGGAGCAGTCGGACTTTCGCAGTTACAAAAAATCACCGCCGAAAATGTACTGCCGGAATTATCGGCTTGCACATTTCAGGTGGCATGTGATGTCACCAATCCACTCTGCGGGGAACAGGGCTGTAGTGCCATCTTTGCCCCGCAAAAGGGAGCCGATGCAGCAATGATTCCCCAAATGGACGAATGGCTTTCCCGATATGCCAAGCTGACAAAAATGCTGTTTCCGGAAAGTGACCCCAACTGTTCCGGCAGCGGAGCCGCAGGCGGACTGGGATTTGCGTTGAAAAACTACCTGCACGCTGAACTGGAATCCGGCATTCAGATCGTTATGCGGGAAACTCAACTGGAACAGGCAATTGTCAATGCAGACCTTGTTATCACTGGCGAGGGGAAACTGGACGCACAAAGCATCATGGGAAAAGCACCTATCGGGGTTGCTGCTCTTGCCAAGCAATATCAGAAACCAGTGCTGGCATTTTGCGGCTGCACAGAACATGCAGCGACGATTTGCAATGTTCACGGAATCGATGCCTTTTTCCCGATACTGCGAGAAATAACCACATTGGAGAACGCTCTATACAGAGAAACTGCAAGGCAAAATCTGACTGATACAGCAGAGCAGGTGTTCCGGCTGATTCGTGCAATGCGGTAATGTGTTTTTGCAAAAGTAGTATTGCCAAAATAGAAAGTGACAAACAAAAAGAGTATCTCATTTGAGATACTCTTTTTTGATAATCAAATTGTTTTTTCAAACTTAAGGCAATACCGCACAAAGAGCGTCTGGCGACTTTGCACGCCATCTGCTTGC
>ERZ1031347.512-NODE-512-length-17104-cov-4.593701_pt1 | contig 17104 bp, 15 predicted proteins | sample MGYA00517106_ERZ1031347 | MGnify/ENA primary metagenome ERZ1031347 (study PRJEB33719, sample SAMN04261392) | wastewater metagenome | biome: periurban shantytown; feature: human; material: feces | host: Homo sapiens | place: Peru: Lima | collected 2012-07-19 ...
CCATCAAGGACTTCTTCATCTGGACGGATGACTGGGAGTTCACGAGGCGCGTGTCTCGCGTCCATCCGTGTTATGTCGTGGGCACGAGCGTCGTGACGCACAAGTGCAAGGTCAATGGCGCGGGCAACATCGCGCTCGACTCGGGCGAGCGCATCAGCCGGTTCCGTCTGGCGTATCGCAATGACATCGTGCTGTACCGCGGCGAGGGTCTCGCTGGTTATGCTTACGTCATCGCCCGAGACCTCAATCACCTCGCGCGCATCGTCCTCGAGGCGAAGGGGCGTAAGCTCGAGCGCGCTCGGGCCGTCGTCGGCGGCACGCTCGAGGGCCTTCGTTTCCATCCCCAGATCGAGTACGTGAGACGTCCTGAGAAGTAACGTCTCACGCCTGTGCGTAACTAAATGGCGAAAGCCTAGGTAAAGTGAGGGGGCGACCGCATGCTCGCGATCGCCCCCCCCTCTGTTGCTCATCGTGTAGTCGGGCTCGCTACTTCATTCCCAGGTAGCCACGCCACCAGGCCTCGCTCGTCATCTTCGGGAAGGCGTCCGCATAGGCGGCCGCGACCTTCTCGTGCTCGAGCTGCCAGCGACGTTTGAGCGTGCGCTCGCGCTCGATGATGCGGCGGTTTCGCTCGCGGTCCATGCGGCGGACCGCGGCCTTCTCGCCGGTGACGTCAAGCACGAGCACCGTCTTGCGCGCAACCGTGTCGTTGTCGTAGACGCAGGGGCCTGTCGTCTGCATGTGGCCGGGGGCCTTCCTGAGCAGGGCGTCAGGCAACAGGTGCTTGTCATAGGGGATCGACTTGCGAAGCTTGCCGGCGATGCCTATGGCATGGTGGGGCTCAGGGTGGATGGCGTCGAGGTCCGCGGAGTCGAGCAGCTCTGGGTCAACCTCCGACAGTGGCACGAACTTGTCGTTGAGCTGGGCGTTCTTTCGCATGAGGGCGCTGCCGTCCACCTCCATGAGCCACTCGGGTCCGCGCAGGTAGTCCTCGACGCCCTGGAGCAGCAGCTCGGCGGCGCCATACTCCAGCTCGCGGCGGCGTAGCATGACGTTTCTCCACACGCGCGTCATGAACAGCTCGGTGTTCACGAATCCGTCGCATGCGGCCATGACGAGGAAGTTGCGCACGTACTGGTAGCAGTCCACCGAAGCGCGAGGACGGCCCTCGAAGCTCTCGTGCCACACGCAGATTCCATTCATCGTCATGCAGGTGGGGTTGGAGCGCAGTCCGTACTCCACGTCGTCGCAGCGCACGAACACCGGCAGTGGCAGGCCCTTCTCGCGGATGTTGGCCACGGGGATGCACGAGAACCACCAGGCGCCGTAAGCGTGCTCCACCTCGACGTTCTCGCGCTCGTTCGCCACGACGTCAGCCAGGCGGTCGACGTAGTGGTCGGGCTTGAGCTTTGCGTACTTGCCGCTGCGCAGTACGTGGCTCACGTCCTCGAACAGGCGCGTGGGCTGCTCGACGGAGAGCATGGCGCCGTTCACGAAGGCGTTCGCGTACTCGTCTGTCGCAAGCGCGAGCAGGTTGTAGGTGCGCTTGATGCTCTCGGGGAACACGTGCACGTCGTCGTCCATGAGGATGACGTGCGTGAAGGGCTGCTCGGAGTCGAGCGCGGCAAGCATGCCGCGGGCAAATCCGCCGGCGCCGCCCACGTTGGCGTTGGGAATCACGGTCACGAGCTCGTCGCTGAGTGCCGCAGCGTCAAGCGTGGAGCCGTTGTCGACGACGAACATGTGGAAGTTGTCGTGGATGGGGCCGTCGTCGCCCGCCACGCTCGAGCGCATGAGCTCGATGTTGGGGACGATGTAGTGCTCCTTCTTGAACGTCGTCGTGGACAGCGCGATGCGCACGGGGCGCACGCGCGCCTCGTCAACGCGTGCCGAGTAGCTGCCAGAATGGAGGAGCGTGCGGCCGGCGGGAAGCAACTCGAAGGCCACGAGGTCCATGCCGGCGGCGTCGATCGTGGCGCTCACCCGGGCGTGGCCGCCCTCCTCGGGCTTGATGGAGAGGCGGTCGAGCTCGACCGTGCTCTCCGCGTCTGCGCGCGCGCCCGCGGGCAGACCCTTGATGACGACCTCGCAGGCGTCTCCGGACAGCTCGAGGGAAAGCGTCACCTCGTGGATGCCGCAGTACTTGGCCCACTTGCCCGTCGAGCAGGCGTTGAGGAAAGTCATGAAGTCGGTGGGCTCGTCGACGACGAGGGCCTGCCGCGCGTCGTCATAGGCGAGCGGAGAGGAGCAGAATGCGTAGAGCTCGTCATGGCCCGTCAGGTGCTCTGCAGGCTTGAGCAGGACGTTAGAGAGCTTGTGCTCGATCATGTGCACTCCTGTGCGTTGAGCCGAGTGGATTTCGAATTTCGGCGTTGTTCTTGTCGCTGAGTAGTATAGTGGTCAAGACCTTTAAGACGGTGCGGGACACCGGCAAGGATCGAGCGCATCGGCGCAACACATATGAGACCTTCACCAGACGTCCCGGGCCGCACTAGGCACAGGCGTCTTTTTTTGTGAAGGGAGCCACATGGAACAGATCGCACCCAAGGCGACCATCATGGACGGAGCGGCGATGGCGCGAGCCCTCACCCGCATCGCCCACGAGGTCATCGAGAACAACGAGGGGGCTGGCAACATCGCCCTCGTCGGCATCGTGCGTCGCGGCGCAAACATCGCCGAGGAGCTCGCCGACGAGATCGAGGCTATCGAGGGCATCCGCCCGCCCGTGGGCAAGCTCGACATCAGCTTCTACCGTGACGACGTGACGCGTCGTGTCGCGCCCGTCATCCACAAGACTGAGATCAACTTCGACGTCGACGGCAAGGACATCGTCCTCGTCGACGACGTGCTCTTCTCCGGCCGCACCGTCCGCTCGGCGCTCGACGCCCTCATGGACTTTGGCCGACCCGCCACCATCCAGCTCGCCGTCATGGTCGACCGCGGCCACCGCGAGCTGCCCATTCGTGCCGACTACGTGGGCAAGAACGTCCCCAGCTCCCACGAGGAGGACGTCCGCGTGTTCGTGGAGTCCCTCGACGGCCGCGACGCGGTGGAAATCTGGGACATCGAGGCCGAGAAGCAGGCCATCGCCAACAAGGAGGTCAGTGCCTAAGATGCTTTCCGTACGCAACCTCATCAACACGACGGACCTAACGGCCGACGACATCACGCAGATCCTCGACACCGCCCGCTCGATGGAGGAGATCAACCACCGCACGATCAAGAAGGTGCCCGCCCTGCGCGGCCGCACGATCGTGAACCTGTTCCTCGAGGCCTCCACCCGCACGCGCTCCTCGTTCGAGATTGCCGAGAAGCGCCTCTCCGCGGACTCCCTGAACGTCCAGGGCTCCAGCTCCTCGGTCTCCAAGGGCGAGTGCCTCGAGGACACCATCAAGACGCTCGACTCCTACGGCATCGACATGTTCGTCTGCCGCGCGCGCAACGCCGGCACCGCCGAGCGCATCACCCAGTACACCGACGCGCGCGTCATCAACGCCGGCGACGGCAAGCACGCCCACCCCACGCAGGCCCTGCTCGACCTGTACACGATGCGCGAGCACTTCGGCAAGCTCGAAGGCCTCAAGGTGGCCATCGTCGGTGACCTTCTGCACAGCCGCGTCGTGGGCTCGCTGGCCCCCGCGCTGCGCACGATGGGCACAAGGTCACGCTCGTGGGCCCGCCCACGTTCCAGCTTCCCGAGCCCGAGGTCTTCGGCGCCGAGGAGACGTATGACTTCGACTCCGTCATCGAGGACGCCGACGTCGTGTATATGCTCCGCGTGCAGCTCGAGCGCATGGAGGGTGCCACCATCCCCTCTAAGCGAGAGTACAACCGCCTGTGGGGCCTCAACGCCGAGCGTCACGCCCGCATGAAGGAGGGTGCGCTCGTCATGCACCCGGGCCCGATGAACCGCGGCATGGAGATCGACTCCATCCCCGCCGACGCCCAGAACTCGTTCGTGACCCGACAGGTCGCCGCGGGCCTCTACACCCGCATGGCCGAAATGTACCTGCTGCTTGGAGGAGAAGAGAATGCTGCTGATTAAGGGCGCCCACGTCGTTGACCCCCAGATTGGTCTCGACGGTGTCATGGACGTGCTCATCGAGGGCGAGCGCATCGCCAGGGTTGGCGAGCGCATCAAGGCCCCCGAGGGTGCCGAGGTCATCGAGGCCGACGGCAAGTACCTCGTTCCCGGCCTGACCGACATCCACGTCCACTTCCGCGACCCCGGCTTCGAGTATAAGGAGACCATCGAGACGGGCTCCGCTGCCGCCGCTGCCGGTGGCTTCACGGACGTGGCCACGATGCCCAACACCGACCCAGTCGTCGACACGGGCGAGGGCATTCGCTACCAGATCGCCAAGGGTGACGCCTGCGGCCTCGTTCACGTCCGCCCCATCGGCGCCTGCACGCGTGGCGAGAAGGGCGAGGCGCTCGCTGAGATCGGTGACATGGTGGCCGAGGGCGCCTGCATGTTCTCTGATGACGGACATGGCGTCCAGAGCGCCGGCATGCTTCGCACCGTCATGGACTACGTGCGCCAGTTCGACCGCGCCGTCGTCTGCCACTGCGAGGTCCGCTCCCTCACGGAGCATGGCATGGTGAACGAGGGCCGTGCCAGCACGCGCCTGGGCCTGGCCGGCTGGCCTGCCGCCGGCGAGGAGATCGAGATCGCACGTGACATCGAGCTGTGCCGCCTCACGGGCTGCGCCCTGCACATCTGCCACATCTCGACGGCGCACGGCATGGAGCTCGTCCGCGCGGCCAAGGCGGAGGGACTGCCCGTCACGGCCGAGGTCTGCCCGCACCACCTGTTCCTCGACGAGTCCGCGCTCGACGACACGTACGACACGAACCTCAAGATGAACCCGCCGCTGCGCACGGCCGAGGACGCCGCCGCGCTCCGTGCCGGCATCGCCGACGGCACGATCGACTGCGTCGTCACCGACCACGCGCCGCATGCCCTGCACGAGAAGGAGTGCGAGTTCGAGATCGCCCCGTTCGGAGTCGTTGGCCTCGAGACGAGCCTTCCGCTCATGCTCACGAACCTCGTCGCGGCCGGCAAGATGACGTGGCAGCGCCTCGTCGAGGTCATGTGCGTGAACCCGCGCAAGGTCGCGCGCCTTGCTCCCGTCAAGGTCGAGGCCGGCTCGGTCGCCGACCTCACGCTCATCGACCCTGAGCTCGAGCTTGAGGTTACGCCCGAGCTTTTCTGCGGCAAGCAGCACAACTCCGCGTTCATGGGCGCCAAGCTCACCGGCCGCGCCACGGACACGGTCGTTGCTGGCAAGCACGTCCTGAAGGACTGCAAGCTCGCCTAGTTCCATACGCATGACGCCCGTCGGTCCGGGGAGGGTCGGCGGGCGTCTTTGGCCGTCGCGTGGCTCGCGACGGCGTTTTGCCCGAAAGGAGAGACATGGCCCTACCAACACCATCGCCGGCGCGCATCCACGACTTCACCGTCGTCTCGAACGAGCCTGTGGCCGAGGGCGTCTATCGCCTCACGATCGAGGCCCCGCGTCTGGCGGCAGCTCTCGAGCCCGGTCAGTTCATGAGCTTCGAGGTCCCCGGCGATACCCGCCAGCTCATTCGCATCCCTCTCTCGTATTCCTCCGCTGATGCCAAGGCCGGCACTGTGACCACGTACTATGCAGTCGTGGGCGATGGCACGCGTAGGCTTTCCGCCATGGGTGCCGGCTCTACCTCGACGGTACTTGGCCCCGGTGGCCACGGCTGGAGGATGGACAAGGGCGCGAAGAGGGTCCTCGTCGTCGCGGGCGGCATCGGCATCACGCCTGTCATTGCCGCTGCTCGCTTCGCCGCTGACAACGGTGCCGAGGTTGACGCCGTCGTTGGCGCCCTCACTGCCGCCAAGATCTGCGGGACCGACGAGCTCGGGCCGCTGTGCGGTGAGGTTCGCCTCACGACTGACGACGGTACGGCTGGCACGAAAGGGTTCGTGACGGCCGAGGTCGAGCCTATGCTCGCCACGGGTGCGTATGACCTCGTCCTCACTTGCGGTCCCGAGCCCATGATGCGCGCCGTCGCGGCTATCGCCGAGGCTGCCAGCGTCAAGTGCGAGGTCTCCGTCGAGCGCATGATGACCTGCGGCTTTGGCGCTTGCAACACGTGCAACGTCGAGACCGTCTACGGCATGATGGGCGCCTGCATGGCAGGCCCCGTCTTCGACTCGAAGGTGGTGGCATGGTGAGCAAGGTGAACATGGCCGTCGACCTCGGCGGCATCAAGATGAAGAACCCGATCAACACCGCGAGCGGCACGTATGGCTTTGGCTGGCAGTTCGAGGGCTTCTACGACGTGAGCCGCCTTGGCGCCATCACGACGAAGGGCTGCGCCGCCGAGCCCTGGCCCGGCAATCCCGCGCCGCGCATGGCCGAGGTCACGAGCGGCATGATGAACTCCGTGGGCCTTCAGAACCCCGGCGTTCGCGGCCTTGTTGACTCCTATGGCGAGTACCTCCAGCAGCTCTCCGACAAGGGCACCCAGGTGATCTGCCAGGTTGCCGGCCATTCCGTTGACGAGTACGTGCGCGCCGTGGACCTGTTCGAGGAGCTTGCGCCCTTCGCCGCCGGTCTCGAGATCAACATCAGCTGCCCCAACATCGCCGCCGGCGGTGCCGCCATGGGCTCCACGCCCGAGGGTGCCGCCGAGGTGATCCGCGCCGTGCGCTCCCACACGAAGCGCCCGCTGCTCGTGAAGATGGCCCCTGCACGCGTCGTCGAGGTTGCCCAGGCCCTCGAGGCCGAGGGTGCTGACGCCCTCACGGTCATCAACTCCATCTCCGGCATGGCCATCGACGTGGACACGCGCAGGAGTCGCCTGTCGCGTCCCACGGGCGGCATGAGCGGCCCGGCCCTGCACCCCATCGCCGTGCGCATGGTGTGGGAGGTTCACAACGCCGTGAACATCCCAATCGTGGGCGTTGGCGGCGTCATGACCGGTCGCGACGCCGCGGAGTTCATCCTCGCCGGCGCCACGAGCGTCTCTGTGGGCATGGCCAATCTCGTTGACCCCACGGCCGCGCCACGCATCCTCGACGAGCTCACCGAGTGGGCCGAGTCCCAGGGCGTCAGCGACATCAACGAGCTCATCGGCGCCTTCGAGGGATAGGGGAGAGACATGGGTAGGTTCGACAACCTCTCTGCGCGCGAGCGCATCATGGTGGCGCTCGACTGCGGCCCCGACGAGGCTCGCGCGCTTGCCGGCAAGCTCGAGGGACATGCCACGTGGCTCAAGGTGGGCATCACGCTCATCTACGACGGTGGCCTGCCACTCGTCTCCGAGCTGCGCGAGCGTGGCTTCAAGGTCTTCGTGGACTCCAAGTTCCATGACATTCCCCACCAGGTTCGCGGCGCCGTCAAGAGCGCGGCGCACTCCGGCGCCGACCTCGTGACCGTTCACGGCTCTGGCTCCGAGGCTATGCTGCGCGCCTGCCATGAGGGCGCCGAGCAGGCCCAGGACGAGTACGGTCGCAAGCCCTACGTCATCGCGATCACGGTCCTCACGAGCATGGACGCCGACGAGCTTGCCAAGGTGGGCGTCACGCGTCCGATTCCCGAGCAGGCCGCGGCGCTCGCGAAGCTTGCCCTGGACAGCGGGCTTGACGGCATCGTCTGCTCGCCGCGCGAGGCCCGCGAGATGCGTGAGCTGCTCGGTCCGGACGCCCTCATCGTGACGCCGGGCGTGCGACCCGCCGGCGCTGCCCTCGGCGACCAGAGCAGGGTCGCCACTCCCGCCGCCGCGATCGGGGGGGGGGAGCCACATCGTCGTGGGCAGGCCCATCACGCAGGCCGACGACCCGGTTGCCGCCTTCGAGTCGATCGTCGCCGAGCTCGAGCGCGCCTAGGCCCAAAACAGATTCGCCACAAGGCTCCCGGAAAAGGCCACAAAGTGTCCATCCCTTGACAAAAGTGGTGGTAAATTGGCCAAAACCGGGAGCTTTTTATGTCGAAGTTCTTGCAAAACGGCAGCTCTATTGCCATAGTTGCATACAGCCGATTCCGGGGATGGACATCCCTTCGGTTCTTTTGTTCGTTGTTTATGTTTGGAGGAAACAATGGCTCTCCCTCAGCTTTCCGAGGAGCAGCGTGCTGCCAACCTGAAGAAGGCCGCCGAGGCCCGTCACGCCCGTGCCGAGCTTCGCGAGAAGATCAAGAACGGTCAGGTCACCCTCGAGTACGTCCTCGACTCCGATGACCCCGCCGCCACCCGTATGCCCGTCCGCGCCCTCATCGAGTCGCTGCCTGGCTACGGCAAGGCCAAGGCCGCCAAGATCATGGACGAGCTCGAGATTTCCCCGAAGCGCCGCGTCCAGGGTCTCGGCCTTCGCCAGCGTGAGGCCCTCCTCGAGATCCTCTCGAAGTAGTGTCGCGCATACCTAGGCTGTTCGTCGTCTCCGGACCGTCGGGCGCAGGCAAGGGCACGCTCGTCTCTCTCGTGAGGGAGCAGCGCCCCGACCTGGGCCTGACGGTCTCGGCCACAACGAGGCAGCCACGCCCTGGCGAGGTGGACGGAGTCTCGTACCACTTCCTTAGCAAGGAGGAGTTTGCCACCCGCGTCGAGGCTGGCGAGTTCCTTGAGTGGGCCAACGTCCATGGCAACTGCTACGGTACCCTGCGCTCAGAGGTCGACCGCAACCTCGCGGCCGGCCGTTCCGTCATTCTCGAGATTGACGTGCAGGGCGCCCTCAACGTTCGCAAGGTCTATCCGGACGCCGTGCTCGTCTTCATCGAGCCGCCCTCGATGGAGGTGCTCGAGCAGCGACTTCGCGGTCGCGGCACCGAGGACGAGCAGAGCCTCGAGCTCAGGCTTGCCGACGCCGCCGGTGAGTTGGAGATGGCCCGAGAGTACGACGAGCGCGTTGTCAACGACGACCTTCAGGAGTCCTGCGCGGAGCTGCTCCGCGTCTTGGACTCTCATGAGATGAATTGAGGTACCAAGCAATGTCTGTCATCAAGCCTGAAATCGACGACCTGCTGGAGCAGACCGAGCACAACCCGTTCCTGCTGTGCTCCGTAGCTTCCAAGCGCGCGTGCGACATCAATAACATGCTCCGTGGGCAGCACCTGCGCGTGACGGCCATCCAGGACGTCGACGACATCACGACCGTCGTCTCCGGCCAGGACACGACCTCCATCGCCATGGACGAGATCGCCAATGGCACGCTCGGGTACGTCCAGGAGGACTTCGACGAGGCCATCAAGGACACGAACACCAAGATTGGCGAGTAACCCGTGACTTCAAGAGTCTGCCTCGTCCACTATCACGAGATTGGGCTGAAGGGCAAGAACCGCTCGACGTTCGAGCGACAGCTCATTACCAACCTCAAGCGAGCCCTCAAGGGCCGTTCCGCCCACGTGGAGCGTCTTGCCGGCTACGTGCGCGTCCACTTCGAGGACGAGGACGTCCCGGCTGACGTTCCCGAGCTCATCTCGCGCGTGCCCGGCGTTGCGCGCGTGTCGGTTGCCTACAGGTGCGAGCGCGAGCCCGAACAGTATAACGAGGCCGCTATCGAGAGCCTCAAGGCATGTGAGCCGTTCCAGACCTTCAAGGTCCACGGGCGCAGGTCCAACACGGATTATCCCATCCACAGCATTGACCTCAACCGTCAGGTTGGTGCCGTGCTGTGCGACGCCTTCCCGGACAAGAAGGTGCAGATGCATCAGCCCGACGTCACGGTCAACGTGCATGTTGTCCAGTCCGACGTCTACGTGTATGCCGATGCCACTTCCATGCGCGGCGCCGGCGGTCTTCCTGTGGGCACGGCTGGCAAGGTCGTGACGCTGCTCTCGAGCGGCTTCGACTCGCCCGTCGCCACATGGATGGTCGGCCGCCGCGGTGCCACGTGCGTTCCCGTGCACTTCTCTGGCCGTCCCATGACGAGTGACGCCTCTGAGTGGCTCACCCAGGACATCGTTCGCGCTCTCGAGCCTGCGGGCATCATCGGGCGCCTGTACGTGGTGCCGTTCGGCGAGTGCCAACGAGAGATCTCCCTCAAGGCGCCGCAGTCCCTGCGCGTCATCATGTACCGTCGCCTCATGTTCGAGGTTGCCCAGGCTGTGGCCGAGCTCGAGGGGGCAAAGGCGCTCGTCACCGGTGAGTCGCTCGGACAGGTGGCCTCCCAGACGCTCGATAACATCACGGCAACCAACGACGTTGCCAAGATCCCGGTGTTTCGCCCGCTCATTGGCACTGACAAGATCGAGATCATCGATCGTGCCCGCAGGATCGGGACGTATGACATCAGCGCTCAGACCGCTCCGGACTGCTGTACGTTGTTCATGCCGCGCCGCCCGGAGACGCACGCTCACCTGGATGCCGTTCGTCGCGCTTGGGAGACCTTCGACCATGACGCCATGGTGAAGCACCTCATGGAGACCATCGAGTACGTTGACTTTGACACGTGCCCCTCGTACCGTCCTCCCCGCGAGCTTAAGACCAGGCATCGCGAGCTTGCACCTGCCGAGTGGCCGGAGAACTCTGCCGAATAGTCTCTTAAATCTGTTTTGAACATCTGCTGCTAGATGTGCTTGCCCGACCAGTTCTCAACAGCTGGTCGGGCTCTTTTTGTGCCAAAAAGGCCAAATCCTGTCAGGTTTTTGCAAGGTTTGCGTTTGACGGCGCGGGACTTTCTATCCCATTGCGCTGGTCTGCTGTTGCTCCTTTGCCATGATTCGAGCAGGGAGGTGGTTGGAATGGCCCAGCCAAGAAGGACGGGGCGTCCGGACATGAGGCTCGTGGCGCTCGTAGCGGCCGTTGCGCTGGCCGTGGCCGTTGGTGTCTTCGTCTTCCTTGTCCGTCCGTCCGGCGGCGTCGTGGTGCAGCGTGCGTCCGACACCGCTCCCGTGACACAGGAGAACCAGGGAATTGCGCAGACGGATCAGGCTGCGCTGACCTCCGAGCCCAATGCGATCGTGGTGCATGTTGATGGTGCGGTGGCCTCGCCGGGGGTCTATGAGCTTGCGATTGCCTCTCCGCGGGTGCGGGATGCCGTTGATGCCGCGGGAGGGCTTGCTCAGGGGGCGGACACTTCCTCGATGAACCTGGCTTTACCTCTCGGGGACAGACAGAAGGTGCATGTTCCATTCGAGGGCGAGGCGGCGGGTGCCGAGGCTGATACCAATGGTGGCGACGCTGCCGGATCCGTGTCATCTTCCATGCCTTCGCTCGTCAACATCAACAGCGCAACGGCCGAGGAGCTCGACAGCCTTCCCGGCGTGGGGCCCTCGACGGCTGCAGCGATCGTCGAGGATCGTGATGCCAACGGTCCCTTCTCGTCTGTCGAGGACCTCATGCGCGTGAGCGGAATCGGCGAGAAGAAGTTCGCCAAGCTTCGCGACCACATCTGCGTGTGATTGCGATGGATGACATGAGCGGGCCCGATGACGCGGCCGCCTTTCCGGGTCGTCCCTATGTGCCACCGTTGTTTCTGGGAATGGTCTGCCAGGTCATATGCGGCGTCGCGATCTTGCGTGGTGTCTGCGGGGTGCCGATGCCGCTGTGCCTGTCGGTTGCCGGCCTTGTGCTTGGGTTGGCGTTTCGTCGTTCCGGTCGTGCCCTTGCGCCGCGCATGGCTCTGGCGGCCTCGCTTGGCATACTTGTTGCGTGCGCATGCTCAAGCCTTGCGTTGGCTCGGCTTGATGCCGCCACCGAGCAGCTTGTCCGTACGCCCGTCTCCTCGTGCGTCTTGTTCGTTGACGGGGATGCCAGCGAGCAGGATGGCTCTTGGACGTGCAGGGCACGTGTCGAGGCCCCAGGGGGCATCACGGCAGGTGTTTGGCTCACGGCGCCTGAGGCCGTGACGAGAGGAGATTGCCTCCGTGCCATTGGGCGCTTCTCTCCCAACGGCAGCGATGACTGGGGCGTGTCGAGCCGCTCCCAGGGCATAGCGGGGCGCATAAGGGCCGTACGCATCACCGAGAGGTGGCATGCCGGCGGAGTCGTGGGCGTGCTGGCGGGTTTGAGGGAGGGTGTGGTGGCGCGCATCGCCCCCGAGAGGGGTGAGGGCCGGGCGTTGCTCGCGGGCATCGTGGCTGGCGACAGGCGCGAGCTCAAGGCTCAGGGGCTCAGCGACGTTTTCTCGGCTGCGGGCCTGTCTCACCTCGTCGCCGTATCGGGGGCGCATCTCGCCATTGCTCACGCGCTCATCGAGGGCCTGCTGCTTTGCGTCGGCGTGCCGGGTGGGCCCCGCCGCGTCCTGGCGCTTGGCCTGTCCGCGCTGTTCGTGCTGATGTGCTCGTGTCCGGCGTCTGCCGTGCGCGCCTGGGTGATGCTTGCCGCGAGCGTTGCGGGAAAGGGAGCGGGACGGCGGGGACATGCGCCCTCCGGCCTTGCGATCGCGGGCTCGCTCATGTGTCTCTCGAACCCATTTTGTGCGTGCGACCTAGGATTTCAGCTCTCGATGCTCTCCGTGGCCTCGCTGTCGCTGTTTGGCCCCTATGCGAGGGCAACCCTCGACGCGCTCATAGCCCCGCGCACGTATCGCGAGATGCGTCTGACGCCGCGTCCGCTTCGGCCCCATATGGCAAAGCTCGGCCAATCCGTTCGCTCGTCTCTTGCAGCCTCGCTCGTGTGCCAGCTGTCAACCTGGGCCGTGGTCGCAGTGACGTTCGGGAGGGTCTCGACGGTGGGCCCCATCGCGAGCCTTGCAGTGGGCCCCTTGCTCTCGCCCCTCGTGCTTGCGGGCCTAGTCGCTTGCCTCCTTGCCGCCGTGCCGGTTGTGGGTGGCCTCCTGCTTGCGGTGGCGGACGGGCTCGCATGCCTTGTCGTGGCCCTGACTCGCCAGTTTGCCGCGCTCCCATTTTCAAGCGTTGCCGTCGTAGTTCCGAGGTGGGTGGAGTTGCTTCCTCTTATCGTGGCGCTGCTGCTTCTGGCACTTTGGCCAAGGCCATCTAGGAGGGTGCTCGCAAGGGTCTCCCTGGGTGGGCTTGCGGTAGCCATCGCGATCTTCGTGCGGCTGTATGTCCTCGTGCCCGCGAGCATCACCGTGCTTGACGTGGGACAGGGGGACGCGATCCTCGTCCGTGACGGGCCCCACGCCCTACTCGTTGACACGGGGCCGGGAGACGCAATAACCGATGCCCTCGCGCGTCAGCACGTCCTGTGGCTCGATGCCGTCATCGTGACGCACCTGCACGACGACCATACGGGTGGCATCGATGACCTCGCTGGCCTTGTGCCCACGGGCTCCCTGTACGTGGGCGAGGGCGTCTCGGGCAGTCTGCCCGAGGGCCTGGGCAGGGATGCGGACCGTCTCGTGGGCTCAGGCATCGGCGAGCTGTGCGCGGGAGACGAGGTGAGGCTTGGCGGGTTTACCATGACCTGCCTATGGCCGAGGGAGGCCACGGACGGGTCCGAGAACGAGGACTCCGTCTGCCTGCTGCTCACCTATGGGGAGGGAGGAGCTGGGCTTCGGATGCTCCTCACGGGTGATGCTGAGTCGAACGTGCTTGGCAGCATCGTCTCGCAGGTGGGTGACATTGACGTGCTCAAGGTGGGGCACCACGGCTCGCGCGTCTCGCTGGACGGGGGGCAGGCCGCGGCGCTGCGCGCTGAGGTTGCGGTGGCAAGCGCCGGTGAGGGCAACTCGTACGGACACCCTACGCCCGAGTGCGTTGAGACGCTTGAGGGAAGCGGCGCCTGGTTTCTGTGCACGAAGGACCATGGCGACGTGACGCTGACTCCGGGCGAGCGCGGCGTTGGCGTCCTCTGTGAGAGGTAGGGAGGCCTCGCGCTACAATCAGACGAGCAACCTACCCGGGAGGACCCATGGCCGATCTCTTGCCCGCATATCTCATCGTTGGCGCAGACGAGCTCAAGCGCGACGCGGCGGTGCGGCGCCTGCGCTCCCGCGTCCCCGCGGACATGGCAGACTTCAACCTTGACGAGCTTGACGGCGCCTCCCTGGAGGAACCCGGTCAGCTCATCTCCTCGGCTCAGACGATGCCGTTTTGCGCAGACTTCCGCCTCGTCATCGTGAATGGGGCAGGGGAGCTCGCCAAGCCAGTGTCTGAGGCGGTCGTGAGTTACCTCGCAGACCCCAATCCTCAGTGCGTTCTGTGCCTCGTGGCGGAGAAGCTTGCAAAGAACACGCGCCTGTACAAGGCCGTCGCCAAGGTGGGTCCGCACTCCGTCATCGACTGCGCTCCGCTCAAGCGCTGGGAGCTGCCGCCCTACGTCGTGAAGCTTGCCCAGAAGCGCGGGCTTTCCATGGACAACGCGGCGGCGCAGGAGCTCGTGGAGCGCGTGGGCGAGTCCACGGTGGCCCTCGACAACCAGATAGCCACGCTTGCTCAGCTCGTGGGCGATGCAGGTCGCATCACCCTGGCCGACGTGGAGGCCAACGTCGCCCAAATCGCCAAGGTGAGTCCCTGGGCCTTCGCCGATGCCGTCTGCGAGAGGAATGCCCCTCGCGCCATGGAGATGCTCAATCTCATGAAGGCTCCCTCGCTCGTGTTCCTCCACTCTGTGCTCGTGGGCAGACTCCGCGAGCTCATATGCGCCAAGTCGCTCGACGCTCGCGGGGCCGCAAGCGGGCTCGCTCGCGAACTGGGACGGCAGTCCTGGCAGGTGAAGAATCACGTTCGCTGGTCTCGTACCTTTGGCGAGGAGGAGCTCGTCGAGCTGCTCGGGCAGGCCGCCGTGTGCGAGCGCGCGCTCAAGGGCAGCCAGGACTCGGAGGCCGCCTTCGCGCGCTTCGTGCTTGCCATGGCATCGCCCAATGCCGCTCGCTAGGCGTTTTGGACAAGGCCTGCTCGAACATCGCTGCAAGCGTTGTCCCATGTAAGGCCTCGTCTGTCTGCGGCCGGCGCATCGAGCTCAGATAAGGAAGAGCCCCCGCCGACCAGCACGTCGACGGGGGCTCTTGGACTCGCTGTTGCGAGAAGCTACTTGATCTTGTTCACGAGCTTCTGGACGCCACTCTTGCGCTGAGCAGCCTGGTTCTTGTGGATGATGCCCTTGGAGGCAGCCTTGTCCAGCAGCTTGCCGGCCTTGTTGGCCTCGGCCTGAGCGAGCTCGGCGTCGTTGGCCTCGACGGCGGCACGGACACGCTTGACAGCGGTCTTCAGCTCGGAACGGACGGCCTTGTTGCGCATGCGAGCCTTCTCGGCGGTGACGATGCGCTTCTTCTGCGACTTGATGTTAGCCACGTGCAGATCCTTTCGATTTCTCTTCTTTGAGGCCTCTGTTGACGCTGGGAGTGGGGCTTCCAACGTCTGACACGGCAATCAAGTTCGTGAGTATAGCAGACGTTATGCAATCTCGCATGTGAAATGCAAAGAACTTGCAGGTGCATCAAAGAAATACGCTAGAATCGTCCACATGAATACTCACGATACCTCACACATCAGGAACTTCTCCATCGTCGCTCACATCGACCATGGCAAGTCCACCATCTCTGACCGAATCCTCGAGCTCACGCGTACCGTTGACGAGAGGGACATGGAGTCGCAGCTGCTCGACACCATGGACATCGAGCGCGAGCGCGGCATCACGATCAAGAGCAACGCCGTGCGCGTGATGTATGACGCAGATGACGGCCAGACCTACCAGTTCAATCTCATCGACACCCCGGGCCACGTCGACTTCACCTACGAGGTCTCCCGCTCGCTGGCCGCCTGCGAGGGCGCGGTGCTTGTCGTGGACTCCACGCAGGGCGTCGAGGCCCAGACGGTCTCCAATGCGAGTCTCGCCATGAACGCGAACCTCGACATCGTGCCTGCCATCAACAAGATCGACCTGCCGAGCGCCCACCCCGACGAGGTCAAGGAGGAGATCGAGGAGGACCTCGCGATACCTGCCGACGACGCCGTGTGCGTCTCGGGCAAGACGGGCGAGGGCATCCATGATCTTCTCGAGTCCATCGTCTTTCTCATCTCGCCTCCCGCGGGCAACTATGACGCCCCGCTCAAGGCGCTCATCCTCGACTCGTACTTTGACGAGTACCGCGGCGTCGTGGCCACGGTCCGCGTGTTCGACGGACACATCTCCAAGGGCGATGACCTGCTCATGATGCAGGGCGGCGAGCGCTTCCTCGTCGACGGTGTGGGCGTCAAGCGTCCGGCCGAGGTGCTCATGGACGAGCTCGGCGTGGGTGAGGTGGGCTTTGTCGTCACGGGCCTCAAGGACCCCGAGTCCGTGCGCGTGGGAGACACGCTCACCTATGCAGAGAACCCCACAGACGAGCCCCTCCCGGGATACCGCGAGGCCAAGCCCATGGTCTACACGGGCCTGTTCCCCGTGGACAACAAGGAGTATGAGAACCTGCGCGATGCACTCGAGAAGCTCCACGTCAACGACCCGTCGCTCACGTGGTCTCCCGAGACGTCCGTGGCGCTCGGCTTTGGCTTCCGCGTGGGCTTCCTGGGGCTTCTGCACATGGAGGTGGTCAAGGAGCGTCTCGAGCGCGAGTTCGACCTCGACCTCATCGCCACGAGCCCCTCGGTGGACTACCACGTCTTCAAGACCGACGGCGAGATGGTGGGCGTGCGCAGTCCCCAGGACCTGCCCGACGTCACGTGCATCGACCACATCGAGGAGCCCTACCTCAAGGCCAAGATCATCTGCCCACCCGAGTACACGGGCGCGGTGATGCAGCTGGCCATCGAGCACCGCGGCGTCACCACCGACATGATCCACCTCACGCAGAAGTCCGTTGAGCTGCACTTTGACATGCCGCTCGCCGAGCTCATCCTCGACTTCTTCGACCAGCTCAAGAGCCGCACGAAGGGCTACGCCTCGCTTGACTACGAGTTCTCGGAGTACCGCACGAGCGAACTCGTGAAGCTCGACATCCTGCTGTCCGGCGACGAGGTCGACGCGCTGTTGTTCATCGTCCACAAGGACAAGGCCTACACGCTTGCGCGCGGCCTGTGCGACAAGCTCAAGGAGATCATCCCGCGTCAGCTGTTTGAGGTGCCCATCCAGGGTGCTATCGGCAACAAGATCATTGCCCGCTCCACCGTCAAGGCGCGTCGCAAGGACGTGCTTGCCAAGTGCTACGGCGGCGATATTTCGCGTAAGCGCAAACTGCTCGAGAAGCAGAAAGAGGGCAAGAAGCGCATGAAGGCCATCGGCTCGGTCG
>ERZ1031347.529-NODE-529-length-16701-cov-32.886639_pt1 | contig 16701 bp, 9 predicted proteins | sample MGYA00517106_ERZ1031347 | MGnify/ENA primary metagenome ERZ1031347 (study PRJEB33719, sample SAMN04261392) | wastewater metagenome | biome: periurban shantytown; feature: human; material: feces | host: Homo sapiens | place: Peru: Lima | collected 2012-07-19 ...
GCTTTTTGTTTCATCTGACGAAAAATTTGACGACGCATCTGTCGCACAATCTTTATGCGGTGTTGCCTTTAAAATCACCGGCTTCTGCCGTGATGCATTGTCTTTTTTTCTGCGTACATCGCCGCATCTGCACGGCTCATGATCTGCTCATAGCTGCTGTCCCCTGCCGCATAAGCGGAATACCCTACTGCAATGCTTAACCGGAACTCCGCCTCCCGTGAGAATGCCCCGTAGTCTTTCCGGCTGTCGTTCATCTCAGTGATCTTCTGCTTCAGCCGGTCGTAAAGCCGCTGCAAGTCATCGCTGTCTTTGCCGTCCAGCAGGGCAATGAACTCATCACCGCCTACCCGATACACCTGATCATACACGGAAGTCATACACTTGGCGGCACTTTGCAGCAGCATATCCCCGCCGGCATGTCCAAAGGTGTCATTCACCATTTTCAGCAGGTTCAGATCCATGGACACAATACTGGTACGTTCCAGCACGCACTTTCTTGCATCGCGTTCCAGAGCATAGCGGTTTCCCAGCTTGGTCAGGTTGTCCGTATACGCCAGTGTCTGGAGCAGCCTGGTTTCCCGTTCCCGACTCATCTCCACCATCAGTTTCCGCAGTCCGTTCACCACGGAAAGTGCCAGATACAGCAGGAAGCCTGTCCGGACAATGAACGTCTGGTCGCCTACGGTGGAAACGAAAATGAAGAACAGAACATTGCTGCACACAAAGGCAAGCAGGAGCAGTAAACTGATGCGGTTGATCTTCTCCATTTGCCGGTATCGCTTTGCGATCATCACAATAAACATCACAGCAACTATGCCCAGTGCTGCACTGAAAACTTTAACGGTACGGGTATAGGACGCGATGCCGGTGAAGTGCAGAACACTCAACACGCACTCCAGCACCAGAAAGCTATAAAACGGCCATCTGATGCGGAGATCCGGCACAATATCCTCAAAATAAAGCATCGCCAGCAGCGGCAGCAGAAACAGCGAAAAGTAGTTGACATAATACTGCACCACTGCATTTTGATACAAGAACTGGTTCAGAAACAGCGGGCAGTTCAGATTCACCGCAAACACGATCGAAAGGCAGCCCAGCGACAGAGTTTCCGGTGCAGAAACATGCTTCGTTCTGCCCACCGTATAGATCACCAGCAGCAGCACACCGGCAATCAGCATTGCTGCGTTGAAAATGCCGCTCAGCAGATTCTGCCGCAGGTAGTTGAACAGCAGTTCGTTCTGGGTGCCGATCGCCACCTCATAAGAGGGCATGAACTTGTTGGCATATACCGTTTCCACACAAATGGTCACCTGCCCGACTGCGGACTCCGGCAGTCGGATAAAATGGGTATAAGTCCCCGGTGAATCGCAGATCTTTAAGCGTTCCCCGAAGTGGTAGATGTGTACTGCATCGTCTTCCGGCGTGCCTGTCACGTCAGTGAGGTAGGCATCCACATAGGAATCATTTGTCCGGAAAGAGATCACCTTCCCACGCATTTCCGATGTAACTTTATGGGACATCACCAGCTGATAGACTGTCTTTTCTCCGCTGTAATAAGGCTCGTCCGGCGGGTCAATGACCTGCTCCGTAGTCCAGTCATCCAGCACCATATTCACCGCATCTTCTCTCACAGGCATGCCCGTGGTAACGATCATGGAAACCACTACCACACCCAGCATCAGCAGTGTCAGACAGATCAGCAGACTTTTCTTTGACAGCCATTTCATCGGGCACACCTCCTTTTGTCAAACCTCGATTGTTTCCCTTATGGTAATAGTATAGCATGATTGCCAATAGTTTTCAAGTGTTTCGTGGGAGAAGTGACATAATTTATAAAATTGACAAAAAGCGGCAGAAGTGTGGCGGCAGTGCTATAAAAAAACTGACCGGGGAAATCGGTCAGTCCTTTTAAATATGCTATGTTATTATGTTAAGGCAATACCGCACAAAGATTGTGCGACAGATGCGTCGTCAAATTTTTTGAGAGATGAAGGGAAAATATGCACGCAAGATGCGTGCGGGAAGATGCGAAACAGGCTCTGAAGGGAAATTTGCAAGCAGATGGCGTGCAAAATCGCCAGACGCTCTTTGTGCGGTATTGCCTTAAATGAGGAATTATTCCCACTCGATCGTAGCCGGCGGCTTTGTAGTAATATCATACACAACGCGGTTGATATTCTTGACCTCGTTGACGATACGGGCAGAGATCACTTCCAGCACCTCATACGGAATCCGTGCGAAGTCTGCGGTCATGAAGTCCGTGGTAGTTACCCCGCGGAGAGCCAGTGTGTAGTCATAGGTTCTGCCGTCGCCCATTACACCAACGGAACGCATATTGGTCAGCACTGCGAAGTACTGGTGAATGCTCCGGTCCAGTCCGGCCTTGGCGATCTCCTCACGGAAGATCCAGTCAGCGTCCTGCAAAATGGACAGCTTTTCGTCGGTGATTTCGCCGATGATACGAATCGCCAGCCCCGGACCCGGGAACGGCTGCCGCCATACCAGATTTTCCGGCAGACCCAGTTCGATACCCAGCTGACGCACCTCGTCCTTGAACAGCAGCCGCAGCGGTTCGATAATTTCCTGAAAGTCCACATAATCCGGCAGACCGCCCACGTTGTGGTGGGACTTGATGACAGCTGCATCACCGGTGCCGCTTTCGATCACGTCCGGATAAATGGTGCCCTGTGCCAAAAAGTCTACCGTGCCCAGTTTCTTGGATTCCCGTTCGAAAGCACGGATAAATTCCTCACCGATCGTCTTACGCTTGGTTTCCGGATCGGAAACGCCGTTGAGCTTTTCCATGAAAGAAGCCTTGGCATTGACGCGGATAAAGTTGATGTCCTTGTCTGCAAATGCAGCTTCTACTTCGTCGCCTTCGTTCTTCCGCAGGAAGCCGTGGTCTACGAAAATACAGGTCAGCTTCTTGCCGACTGCACGGGACAGCAGTGCCGCACAGACAGAACTGTCTACGCCGCCGGACAGTGCCAGCAGTACCCGACCGTCGCCGACTTTTTCCCGAATCTGGGCAATAGCAGTTTTCGCATAGTTGCCCATGGTCCAGTCGCCGGTGCAGCCGCAGACATTTTTCAAAAAGCCGTCCAGCATCGTCAGACCCTGCTGAGTGTGGTTCACTTCCGGATGAAACTGTACTGCATACAGCTTCCGTTCCGGATTTTCCATAGCAGCTACCGGACAGTTCTCTGTATGTGCCGTAACGGTAAAGCCCTCCGGTACTTCCGAGATGTAGTCGGTGTGGCTCATCCACGAAATTGCCTGTTCCGGCAGTTCCTCGCTGCTGAACAGAGCACTGGACTTGTCATAAGTGGTTTCTGTCTTGCCGTATTCCGAGGTGGTGCAGGTCGCCACCTTACCGCCGAGAGTATACGCCATCAGCTGACAGCCGTAGCAGATGCCCAGGATCGGGATACCCATTTCAAAAATTTCTTTGGCGATATGCGGCGATTTTTCATCGTAAACGCTGTTCGGACCGCCGGTGAAGATAATACCCACCGGTTTCCGTGCTGCAATTTCCTCCAGCGGTGTGGTATAGCGAATCACTTCGCAGTAAACGCCGCATTCCCGCACGCGTCTGGCAATAAGCTGATTGTACTGACCGCCGAAGTCCAGTACCAGAACCAGTTGATTTTCCATAGGTTACGTTTCCTTTCTGTGTCACATTCGCCGATGCGGCGAAAATCTTTCTCTTTAGGAAACACTGCACAAAGCTTGTGCGTAAGATGCGTCGTCAGATTTTTCGGCAGATTGACTAGAAATTCCGCAGGCATACTTTCGTATGGCAAGGGATTTCTGGGCAATATGACGGAAAATCTGCACGCAGATTGCGTGCAAAGCCGTCAGGCGGGCTTTATGCAGTGTTTCCTTATATTATGCCACTTTTTTCGAAAAAAAGCAAGTGTTTTTTATGAAGATACAAAAAATCAGATTTTCTCCACTGCCGTTTCGGCAATGTACTGTTCTTTCCACCGCTTCAGCTGCTGCATGTGAGGCTGCCGCAGGTGTATCTGCTGCTGTCCCTCCGATGCCCATTTTTCCACCAGCAGGATCTTTTCCGCATCGGCAACGGCAGCGTAATAGGTATACTCCAGACAACCGTCCTCCTGCCGCACGATCTCCTGCAAACTGTTCTCCTGAACGGCACGCAAAAACGCCTCCCGACAATGGGGCTTCGCCGTATAAGTCACCAATAATATCATGCTGCCTGCTCCTTATGTTTGTCAAAAACGGTAATGAACCGGAACCGTTTATCCAGCCAGTCCCCGACAATGCCTACGCCTTTCCCCATGGTCAGTGCCGCAGCGATCGTTCCCACGCCCAGTCCGTCCAGATGCCCCAGACAGAAAAAAGTCAGACCGGCAGTCACCGCCAGACAAGTCACATCAAACCCGATCTTGATCTTCGGGTATCCCACAGAAGTAATGTCCGACAATTCCCGCGGGAACAGGTCGGTGGGAATAATCGGCAGCCCGCACCGGTTGGACAGGGCAATGCCGATACAGATCAGCACGTAGCTGATGAGGAAATACAGTACCCGCATAGGCAGCGATGTAGGCAAAACGCCGATCCACCACTCGTGGAAATCCAGCAGTTCTCCGAACACAAAACCTACCACAAAGCTGAACAGATACGGCGGCACAAAACGTTTCCGCATGAACATCAAACTCAACACCAGCAAGCCCTGAAACAGATACGTCCACGTGCCAAGCGTCAGCCGCGGCAGTACCTCCGAAAAGGCAAACGGCACGCTGGAAATCGCGGAAATGCCTGCTCCGGAATAGAGCATCAGCACCACGCCAAGGCTGTTGATACAGACTGCCGCCGCCAGCATCAGTTCCCCGCGAAGGGTGTGCAGTTCTTTTGTTGTGTTCTCCATTTTCTCAAACGCCTCCTATAGGAATACGAATACGCAAAAAGCAGTATAGGCAATACCGCACAAAGATTGTGCGACAGATGCGTCGTCAAATTTTTCGTCAGATGAAACAAAAAGCGGAGTGAATACTTGATGTATTCACGAGCATTTTTGTGAAATATGACGGGAAATTTGCACGCAGATGGCGTGCAAAGTCGCCAGACGCTCTTTGTGCGGTATTGCCTATAGGAGCCTGCTTTCCTTTTGAAAACAGGCTCCTATCACATCATATTACAAAAAAAGGAATTTTTCAAGGGCATTTTTGCGGAACAGATGCAACGATTCTGGTAAAAATTTTCATTCAAATACCCGATACTTTTTCTCGTTGTGTCCGTAGGCACTGACCACAAGCCCCAGTGCAATGTACATGCTCACAGTTGCCGTACCGCCGGCACTGATAAAGGGCAGCGGCACACCAATAACCGGAGCCACCTTCAGCACCATGCCGACATTCATGACACAGTGGATAAACAGCATACAGAACACACCGGTACAAAGGAACATGCCCATTTTGTCCTTGGTGTTGAAGCCGTCATAGAGCACTTTCAGACAGAGGAATATCAGCACCAGCACCACAGCAACTGCACCGACAAATCCCAGTGCCTGCCCCACCTGTGCAAACATAAAGTCATTGTGAATTTCCGGAACAGAAACATAGTTTTCCTTGCCGGCATGCAGCCCCACGCCGAAAATTTTTCCGTTGGACAGGGCTTCCAGACCACGGTCCTGCTGATACTCGATATTCTCCGGATCTGTGCCGGGGTGCAGCAGCACCAGAATTCGTTTTTTATGGGTGTCCCCCAATATGAAATTCCACGCAGCGACCAGTGCCAGCGGAATGGCAATGAGAAATGCCAGCACATATTTCCATGAGATCTTCGCCGCAAAGAGCATACCCAGAAAAACCACCGCAAACACGATCGCCGTACCATAGTCCCCCTGCAAGGCGATCAGCCCCGTGGGGATTGCTCCGTGAACACACAGCAGCAGCATGTGCAGGGGCTTGTTCATGTTGCTCTCATCTTTGGCAAGGTGCAGGGAAAATGTCAGGATAAACGCCAGCTTCAGCACTTCCGAGGGCTGGAACTGGATAAAGCCCAGATTCAGCCACGCCTGGTCATCGGCACCGGCACGCTTGTGTCCCAACGCCGTAAAGGTCAGCAGCGTGAGCACCAGTGCCACCGGAGCATACAGGAACCAGAGCCGGACGAGTTTGTGGTAATCGATCGCCGAGAGCACCAGCAGGCAAGCCAGACCCAGTCCGCAGGAGAGCAGCTGCGTCCGGTAATAGCTGGAGCCCACAGAACTGATAATGTGATTCTGCCAGATCGAGTACAGCAGGATAATGCTCAGCACGGAACAGAGCAGTGCCGCCAGAATCAGCGGCTTGTCCAGCCGCCGCCAGTAGACCATCAGCGGGCTTACTGGTTTTTCACGTTTGTTGGATTTGTATGATCGGTTCATGAAATATCCTTTCTTTCAGGCAATATCTATCAGCCGTTAGTGCCCCAGTATTTCCGATCCAGACTGCGGAACTGGGCGGCTGCGGCAATGTGCTGTTTCCGAATGATCTCGCTGCCGTCCAGATCGGCAATGGTTCTGGCAACTTTCAATATCCGGTCATAGGCACGGGCACTCAGCCCCAGCTTATCGAACACAGCACGGAGCAGTGCCGTTGCGGCATCGTCCATGGGACAGAAGTCCTGTAGCATGCCTGCCGGAATCGCTGCGTTGCAGAAAATGCCCGTTCCGGCAAACCGCTGGTTCTGTAGTTCCCGAGCCGTCTGCACCCGCTGCCGGATCGCCGCCGACGATTCCGCCTTTGCCTTTGCAGAGAGAGAATCGAACGACACCGGCTCTACTTCAATATGCAGATCAAACCGATCCAGCAGCGGACCGGAAATGCGGTTCAGATACTGCCGCACCTGCCGTTCGGAACAGGTACACTTCCGCTTCGGGTGCCCGTAGTAGCCGCAGGGACAGGGGTTCATGGCTCCCACCAGCATAAACGAACAGGGATAGGAAACCGTTCCCGCCGCACGGGTGATGGTAACTTTGCGATCCTCCAGCGGCTGCCGCATGATCTCCAGTGTCCGGTGGTCGAACTCTGCCAGTTCGTCCAGAAACAGCAGTCCGTTATGGGCAAGGGAAATCTCCCCCGGACGGGGCACTGTCCCGCCGCCCACCAGTCCGGCTCCGGAAATGGTGTGGTGCGGCGAACGGAACGGGCGGCGTGTCATCAGCGGGTGTTTGCCGTCCAGCAAGCCGGCAATGGAATAGATCTGCGTGGTTTCCATGGACTCCGCGGTAGTCATTGCCGGCAGGATCGACGGGATCCGCTTGGCAAGCATGCTCTTGCCGCTGCCGGGGCTGCCGATCATCAGGGCATTGTGCCCGCCTGCTGCGGCAATTTCCAAGGCGTACTTTGCATTCTGCTGTCCCTTGACATCGGCAAAGTCCAGCATTTCCTCGTACTCCTCCGGCTGGGGCGTATAGGGTTCCTGCGGACGAATTGCCAGACCAGTGTCCTCGTTCAAGTGGGCAATCAGTTCTCCCACGCTGTGCACGCCGTACACCGGTATCCCTGCCGCGGAAGCTTCAGAAGCATTCTCCGCCGGCACATACAATTCCGTCACGCCGTTCTGGGCGGCAAGCAGTGCCATAGGCAGCACACCGCTGACAGAACGCACCAGTCCGGACAGGGAAACTTCCCCGATAAAACAGCGGCTGGCGGGCTGTGCCGGAATCCGTTCCATGCACACCAGAATCCCCAGCAGAATCGCCAGATCGTGCATGGTGCCGATTTTCTTCACGTCCGCCGGAGCCAGATTCACTGTGATCAGGCGGGCAGGAAGGGCAATGGACAGGCTGGACAGAGCCGAACGGATTCGTTCCCGACTCTCCCGCACCGAGGTATCCGGCAGACCGACAATTTCCATTTGCGGTTTGCCGCGGTTCATGCTGACTTCTACATCTACAGAAAAGGCATTCAGCCCGAACAGTCCTAAGCTTTTCAGTTGGGTAAACAAAAGGGTTCACCTCGTTTTTTCAAATGCTGTCCCGTCATTGCGGCGGCACAGTTCCTCCGGCAGCACCGTGCAAAACCGGCATGCGGAACTGGTGCGGTGCTGCCTCTATCAGTATAGCATGATTCACAAAAAATGTAAAGACAATCTGCAAGAAAGATTTTGCTATCTGCGGCGGTTCCGTCCGGCTTGTGCAAGTTGACGAAAAAGAAGCGGAACAGCCTATGCTTCAGCGGCATTCCTACAAAAATAAAAAAACGCCCTTGACAAAAGAACGCTTGCATTATATAATAATAAAATGTATCGTAATGTGTCAATGCACATTTCAGCAGAATAGTATACCACATTCCGACCTCGTCTGTCAAGTCCTTTTTTTCAAATCACAGAAAAAGATTTTCCGCTGTGTGCGGAAGGTTGTAAAGGAAACAGGCGAATTTTTGTCTGACAAAGAGTTAAGGAGGTTTTTCGCCAATGGTGCATGTTACGCCAAAGCAGTGCGGGAAAAACGTTCGTATGAACTTCGGTAAGATCAACGAAGTTCTGGAAATGCCGAACCTGATCGAGGTACAGAAGAACTCGTACAAGTGGTTCCGTGAAAAGGGACTGCGGGAAGTTTTTCGCGACGTTTCTTCCATTACAGACTACAACGGCAATCTGGTACTGAACTTTACCGATTACCGCATCGATGACACCCCGAAATATACCATTGCAGAATGCAAGGAACGCGACGTGACCTATGCAGCACCGCTGCGTGTGACTGCAACGCTCTGGAACAAGGAAACCGGTGAAGTCAAGGAGAGCGAGATCTTCATGGGCGACTTCCCCCTGATGACCGAAAGCGGCACCTTTGTCATCAACGGTGCAGAACGTGTTATCGTTTCCCAGCTGGTGCGTTCGCCGGGCGTATACTACGCTTCGGAAAAGGATAAGACCGGTAAGGACCTGTTTAAGGCTACTGTCATTCCGAACCGCGGTGCATGGCTGGAATATGAAATGGATTCCAACGATGTGGTCTATGTCCGCATCGACAAGAACCGCAAGATCCCGATCACCACATTTATCCGTGCTCTGGGCACCGGCACAGACGAAGAAATTGCCGAGATGTTCGACAACGACGAGCGTCTGTCCCAGACCATTATCCAGAAGGATTCCACCAAGAACACGGAAGATGCTCTGATCGATGTATACAAGAAGCTGCGTCCGGGTGAACCGCCTACGGTGGAAAGCTCCCTGACACATCTGAACAACCTGTTCTTCGACGCGAAGCGGTACGATCTGTGCCGGTTCGGCCGTTACAAGTACAACAAGAAGCTGGGCATCGCCAGCCGTCTGGCAGGTCACGAGCTGACCCGTCCGGTGGCAGACGAAGCGACCGGCGAGATTCTCTTTGATGCAGGCGTGACCCTGACTTTCGATCAGGCAATGCAGATTCAGGACGCCGGCATCAAGGAAGCCTATATCAAGGCAGAAACCAAGGAATATTTTGTCACCGAGTCCGGCGAAAACGAGATCCGCTTCATTGAAAAGGAAGCCAAGGTCATCGGCAACGGCATGGTAGACATTGCAAAATATGTGGATTTCGACTGCGAAGCACTGGGCATCAGCGAAAAGGTTCGCTACGCTGTTCTGCGGGAGATCCTCGACAGTGCGTCCAGCGAAGACGAACTCCGCACCGCGATCCGCAAGCGTGCAGATGAACTGGTGCCGAAGCACATCATTCTGGACGACATCTACGCAACGATCAGCTACTTCCTGAACCTGTGCGACGGCATCGGCAACATCGATGACATCGACCATCTGGGCAACCGCCGTATCCGTTCGGTAGGCGAACTGCTCCAGAACCAGTTCCGCATCGGCTTCACCCGTATGGAACGCGTGATCCGGGAACGCATGAACCTGCAGGCACAGGATAACGATGTGCTCACCCCGCAGGCACTGGTCAACATTCGTCCGGTGACTTCTGCGATCAAGGAATTCTTCGGTTCCTCTCCGCTGTCCCAGTTCATGGATCAGAACAACCCGCTGGCAGAACTGACCCATAAGCGTCGTCTGTCCGCACTGGGTCCGGGCGGTCTGTCCCGTGACCGTGCCGGATTCGAAGTTCGTGACGTACACTACAGCCACTACGGCAGAATGTGCCCGATCGAAACACCGGAAGGTCCGAACATCGGTCTGATCTCCTATCTGGCAACTTTCGCAAGAATCAACCAGTACGGCTTCATTGAGGCTCCGTACCGCAAGGTGGACAAGGAAACCGGCTGCGTCACCGACGAAGTGGTTTATATGACTGCCGACATGGAAGATAACTACATTGTCGCACAGGCAAACGAACCGCTAACAGAAGACGGTCACTTTGCAAATGCCAAGGTTGCAGGCCGTTTCCGCGATCAGATCCTGGAAATCGAAGCAGAACGCGTTGACTTCATGGACGTTTCCCCGAAAATGGTAGTTTCTGTGGCAACTTCTATGATCCCGTTCCTCGAAAACGACGATGCAAACCGTGCACTGATGGGTTCCAACATGCAGCGGCAGGCTGTGCCGCTTCTGAAAACCGAGCGTCCGTTCGTCGGCACCGGTATGGAATACAAGGCTGCCGTAGACTCCGGCGTTTGCGTTGTATCAGAATATGATGGTGTCATCGACTCCGTTTCCGCAGACGAGATCGTTCTGGTGGACGACGAGCACAAGACACATAAATATGTACTCCAGAAGTACAAGCGTTCCAACCAGTCTACCTGTGTCAACCAGCGTCCGATCGTCGATGCCGGCGAACGGGTACACAAGGGACAGGTACTGGCAGACGGTCCGGCAACTGCAGACGGCGAAATTTCGCTGGGTAAAAATGCTCTGATCGGCTTCATGACATGGGAAGGCTACAACTACGAGGACGCCGTTCTGCTGAACGAACGTCTGGTAAGAGAAGATGTCTTTACTTCCGTGCACATTGAAGAACTGGAGATCGAGTGCCGTGACACCAAGCTGGGACCGGAAGAAATCACCCGCGACATTCCGAACGTGGGCGACGATGCCCTGAAGGATCTGGACGAAAACGGTATTATCCGCATCGGTGCGGAAGTACATGCCGGCGATATTCTGGTTGGTAAGGTCACCCCGAAGGGCGAAACAGAACTGACCGCAGAAGAACGCCTGCTGCGTGCAATCTTCGGCGAAAAGGCTCGCGAAGTCCGCGACAACTCCCTGAAGGTGCCCCACGGTCAGGCTGGTATTATCGTGGATGTCAAGATCTTCACCCGTGAAAACTGCGACGAACTCTCTCCGGGCGTAAACCAGCTGGTTCGCTGCTACATCGCACAGAAGCGTAAGATCTCTGTCGGCGACAAGATGGCAGGCCGTCACGGTAACAAGGGTGTCGTTTCCCGTATTCTGCCGGAAGAAGATATGCCGTTCCTGCCGGACGGCACACCGCTGGACATCGTCCTGAACCCGCTGGGCGTACCTTCCCGTATGAACATCGGACAGGTTCTGGAAGTGCATCTAGGTATGGCCGCCAAGGCTCTGGGCTGGCACATCATGACACCGGTATTCGACGGTGCACACGAAGATGACATTCGTGCATGCTTCCGCGAAGCCAACGAAAAGAATGCTTCGCACCGCGATGATCCGTTCGATCTGAAGCCGATGCAGAAGGTCATCAACCCGAAGGCTCTGGAGATGAACGAAGACGGTAAGTTCACGCTGTATGACGGCAGAACTGGTGAAAAGTTCGACAACCGCGTTACTGTCGGCTACATGTACTACCTGAAACTCCACCACCTGGTTGACGATAAGATCCACGCACGTTCCGTTGGTCCGTACGCTCTGGTTACCCAGCAGCCTCTGGGCGGTAAGGCTCAGTTCGGCGGTCAGCGTTTCGGCGAAATGGAAGTTTGGGCACTGGAAGCATACGGTGCAGCTTACACCCTGCAGGAGATCCTGACTGTCAAGTCCGACGATACCGTAGGCCGTGTCAACACCTATGAGGCAATCGTCAAGGGACAGAACGTACCGAAGCCGGGTCTGCCGGAATCCTTCAAGGTACTCATCAAGGAAATGCAGTCCCTCGGTCTGGACGTAAAGGCTCTGGACAAGGATCAGAACGAGATCGACCTCAAGTCCAACTTCGAGGAAGAAGAAGCGATCATTCCGCAGCCGGTCAGTGCAGCTGATGATGATCCGTCCTTTATGGGAACTTCTACAGACTATGAAGGTGCAGACAGAGATATGGAAGATGCCGGCATGTCCTTCAAGGATGGCAATCCGACAGATGATGATCTGCTGGGCGACAGCATCGGCGGCAGCAGTCATACAAGTTCCTACAGCGACGATGACGATCTGCTGGGCGACGATTTCAGCATCGGCGAAAGCTTTGACGACACAGACGACGATGATCTGCTGTAATTTTCAAGGCAATACCGTACAAAGATTGTGCGACAGATGCGTCGTCAAATTTTTCGTCAGATGAAACAAAAAGCGGAGTGAATACTTGATGTATTCACGAGCATTTTTGTGAAATATGACGGGAAATTTGCAAGCAGATGGCGTGCAAAGTCGCCAGACGCTCTTTGTGCGGTATTGCCTCAGGAACACTCGCCTTTGAGCGATTTTGATATACACACCAACAGACAGGCAGCGGACGGCAGGTTCCGTTCGCTTCTCCTGTTTCCTCGTTGATATATAGGAGGTAACGGTTTGGAATTTAACACTTTTGAATCTATCAAGATTTGTCTTGCTTCTCCGGATCGTATCCGGGAATGGTCTTACGGTGCAGTTGAGCGTCCGGAAACGATCAACTACCGTACCCAGAAGCCGGAACGCGACGGTCTGTACTGTGAGCGTATCTTCGGGCCGACCAAGGACTGGGAGTGCCACTGCGGCAAGTTCAAGAAGATCCGTTTTAAGGGAAAGATCTGCGACCGCTGCGGCGTAGAAGTTACCCGTGCCAAGGTTCGCCGTGAACGTATGGGGCACATCGAACTGGCTGCTCCGGTTTCCCACATCTGGTACTTTAAGGGCACACCGTCCCGTATCGGTCAGATGCTGGAAATCTCCCAGAAGCGTCTGGAAGAAGTCCTGTACTTCACCAAGTTTATCGTACTCGATCCGGGCAACACCGAGCTGGTGCCCAAGCAGCTGCTCACCGATAAGGAATACCACTCCTATCGGGAAAAGTACGGCGATGAATTCGAAGCCGGCATGGGTGCAGAAGCTATTCAGAAGCTGCTCAAACAGATCGATCTGGACGAACTGGCAGCCGAACTGAAAACTGAACTGGCTGGGCTGGCTTCCGGTCAGAAGCGTGTCAAGCTGCTGAAGCGTCTGGAGATCGTAGAAGCATTCCGTCAGTCCGGCAACCGTCCGGAATGGATGATCATGGACGTGGTACCGGTCATTCCGCCGGATCTGCGTCCGATGGTCATGCTGGACGGCGGCAGATATGCGACATCAGACCTGAACGATCTGTATCGCCGCGTGATCAACCGTAACAACCGTCTGAAGCGTATGCTGGAACTGGACGCTCCGGAAATCATCGTCCGCAACGAAAAGCGTATGCTGCAGGAAGCTGTCGATGCCCTCATCGACAACGGCAGACACGGCAGACCGGTCACCGGTCCGAACAACCGTGCTCTGAAATCTCTGTCCGACATGCTGAAAGGTAAGCAGGGCCGTTTCCGTCAGAACCTGCTGGGTAAGCGTGTTGACTACTCCGGCCGTTCTGTTATCGTTGTCGGACCGGAACTGAAAATGTATCAGTGCGGTCTGCCGAAGGAAATGGCTCTGGAACTGTTCAAGCCGTTTGTCCTGAAGCGTCTGGTAGACACCAAGGTCATTGCCAACATCAAGAGTGCCAGAAAAATGGTAGACCGTGCTTCTGCGGAAGTATGGGACGCTCTGGAAAATGTCATTCATGACCACCCCGTTCTGCTGAACCGTGCTCCTACCCTGCACCGTCTGGGTATTCAGGCGTTCGAACCGGTTCTGGTAGAAGGTCGTGCTCTGAAGCTGCACCCGCTGGTATGCTCTGCATTCAACGCCGACTTCGACGGCGACCAGATGGCTGTGCACCTGCCGCTGTCTGCGGAAGCACAGGCAGAAGCCCGCTTCCTGATGCTGGCTGCCAACAACCTGCTGAAGCCGTCTGACGGCCGTCCGGTTGCTGTGCCGACACAGGATATGGTACTGGGTTCCTACTACCTGACCATGGAAAAGGACGGCGAAAAGGGCGAGGGCAAGGTCTTTCGCGATGTCAACGAAGCCCTCATGGCTTATCAGGAAGGCGACGTTTCCATTCATGCAAAAATCAAAGTCCGCATCACCAAGGACATCGGTGAAAAGCGGGTTTCCAAGATCATCGACTGCACCGTCGGCCGCCTGATCTTCAACGAAAATATCCCCCAGAATCTGGGCTATGTAGACCGTACCAATTCTGACAAGCAGTTCGATCTGGAAGTTACATTCCTGGTCGGCAAGAAACAGCTGGGTCAGATCATTGACCGCTGCATCAAGATCCACGGCACTGCCACCACTTCGGAAGTGCTGGATAAGATCAAGGCAACCGGCTTCAAGTACTCCACCAAGGCTGCGATCACAGTTGCTGTCTGCGATGCGATTATCCCGAAGGAAAAGTGGGACATCGTCAACGCAGCAGATGCACAGGTCGATGACATCACAGCGGAATACGAATACGGTTATATCTCCGCCGCAGAAAAGTCCAAGCGGTTCATCGAGATCTGGAACAAGGCTACCAACGACGTTACCACTGCCCTGCAGAACGGTCTGGACCGGTATAACCCCATCTTCATGATGGCGGACTCCGGTGCCCGTGGTAGTATTTCCCAGATCCGTCAGCTGGCAGGCATGCGTGGTCTGATCGCCAACACTTCCGGTGCGACCATCGAAATGCCGATCCGTTCCAACTATCGTGAAGGTCTGAACATTCTGGAATACTTCATCTCCTCCCGTGGTGCCCGTAAGGGTCTGGCAGATACCGCACTGCGTACCGCCGACTCTGGTTATCTGACCCGTCGTCTGGTAGACGTTTCTCAGGATGTTATCATTCGTGAACAGGACTGCGGTGCAACCGACGGTCTGGAGATCTACGAGATCCGCAACGGCAACGAGCTGATCGAAAAGCTGGCAGAACGTCTGACCGGTCGTTATCTGGTAGACGATCTGCGTGACCCGCAGACCGGCGAGCTTATCATCTCCAAGAACAAGATGATCACCGAAGCCGATGCACAGAAGATCGTGGACTCCGGCGTAGAGCGTATCAAGATTCGTTCTGTCCTCATGTGCCGTGCAAAACAGGGTGTGTGTGCAAAGTGCTATGGTGCAAACCTCGCACACGGCAATCTGGTTTCCATCGGTGAAGCTGTCGGCGTTATCGCTGCACAGTCTATCGGTGAACCGGGTACACAGCTGACCATGCGTACCTTCCATACCGGTGGTATCGCCTCCGCAGAAGACATCACACAGGGTCTTCCCCGTGTCGAAGAACTGTTCGAGAGCCGTCACCCGAAGAATGCTGCGATCCTGTCCCGCCTCGATGGTGTGGTACACATCGAAGAAGTCAAGACTTCCCGCACCATTATCGTCACCAACGAAGAAACCCACGCATCGGAATCCTATCCGATCCACTATAACTTCAAGATTCGTGTTCGCGAAGGCGAATTCATCAAGAAGGGTACCCGCATGACCGAAGGCAACGTCTTCCCGGGTGATATTCTGAACATTCTGGGCGTTCAGGCGGTTCAGGACTATATCATCAGCGAAGTACAGAAGGTTTACCGTCTGCAGGGTGTAGACATCAACGACAAGCACATTGAAGTTATCGTCCGCCAGATGCTCCGCAAGGTCAAGGTAGACGATCCGGGCAGCAGCTATCTGCTGCCGGGCACCATGGTAGACCGCCGCAAGATCATGGAAGTCAACGACGGATTGCAGGAACGCATCAACAACGGCGAAACCGAAGTGGCTCTGGTCACTGTAGAGCCGATGCTTCAGGGTATCACCAAGGCATCCTCCAGCTCCGACAGCTTCCTGTCTGCCGCTTCCTTCCAGGAAACCACAAAGGCTCTGACCGATGCGGCAATTCGCGGCAAGAGCGACTATCTGTATGGTCTGAAAGAAAACGTTATTATTGGTAAGCTGATTCCGGCTGGTACTGGTATCGATGTGTACAACAACGTAAAGCCGGTCAAGAATGATGCTTATCTGGAACACACTGGTTCCTCCATGCCGCCTTCCACCATTCCGTCCTCTTTGAGCTAACGGTATGCAGCGGCGTTGGAAACAAGTGCTTTGCAGCCTGTTAGGCGTACTGCTTCTGGCAGGAAGCCTGCTGACAGTTCCGGCTGCGGCGGCAGAATCCACTGCCCCGCAGACTACTGCGGCAGAATCCACAGACGATGCAAAGGACAGCGGAAATACCAGACAGATCGTGCAAACGCTGGTCATTTTCACAGTGGCATGCGGCGTGACTGCATTTCTGGTCATGCGTCCCAGTTTGAAAAAGCTGAAGGCTGCCAAGGAACAGGCGGCATCTGACGGCAATTCCGCAGACAAAACAAAATAAAAAGGCAATACCGCACAAAGATTGTGCGACAGATGCGTCGTCAAATTTTTCGTCAGATGAAACAAAAAGCGGAGTGAATACTTGCTGTATTCACGAGCATTTTTGTGAAATATGACGGGAAATTTGCAAGCAGATGGCGTGCAAAGTCGCCAGACGCTCTTTGTGCGGTATTG
>ERZ1031347.536-NODE-536-length-16521-cov-20.647273_pt1 | contig 16521 bp, 8 predicted proteins | sample MGYA00517106_ERZ1031347 | MGnify/ENA primary metagenome ERZ1031347 (study PRJEB33719, sample SAMN04261392) | wastewater metagenome | biome: periurban shantytown; feature: human; material: feces | host: Homo sapiens | place: Peru: Lima | collected 2012-07-19 ...
CAAGCAGATGGCGTGCAAAGTCGCCAGACGCTCTTTGTGCGGTATTGCCCTAATAGTAATGTCCTTTGGTATTATAGCATATTGCCATGCGAAATACAAGGGCAACACCGCACAAAGCTTGTGCGTAAGGTGCGTTGTCAGATTTTTCGGCAGATTGCCTAGAAATTCCGCAGGCATACTGCCGTATGGCAAGGGATTTCTGGGCAATATGACGGAAAATCTGCACGCAGATTGCGTGCAAAGCCATCAGGCGGGCTTTGTGCGGTGTTGCCCAAGAGCATTCCATAAGAACTTGTGTTGAAATGTTCATATTTCCCCCTTAAAATGAACATTGACCTTACAACTATGATAAGGTTTATCATACTCTACGGGAGGCTGTCTGAAAATCTGTACTCAAATACACCCTTCAGGCTGAAATATTCATGAAACGAAATTTGACATCTGGAAATGTACTGAAAACTATTCTCTTTTTTGCCCTGCCCTATCTGCTGTCCTATTTTTTGCAGACACTGTACGGCATGGCAGATTTGTTCATTGTGGGACAGTTCTACAGCGTGGACAGCATTACGGCGGTTTCCAATGGCAGTCAGGTCATGCATATGCTGACGGTGATTCTGGTGGGACTTGCCATGGGAGCCACGGTGACCATTGGACGTGCCGTAGGCGGCGAAAAATCGGACGATGCTGCCGCGGCCGTAGGAAACACGATCACTCTGTTTCTGGGGCTGGCAGTGGTGCTGACAGGAATCCTGCTGGGAAGTGTCCGATATATTGTCACATGGATCGGCACACCTACAGAAGCGATTGCCGGAACAACACAGTATCTGACCTTGTGCTTCATCGGCATTCCGTTCATCACCGCATACAATATTATCAGTGCCATATTCCGCGGCATGGGAGATTCCAAAAGCCCCATGTATTTTATCGGGATCGCCTGCGTTGCCAATATTGCACTGGACTACCTGCTGATCGGCGGCTTGCACATGGGTCCGTCCGGTGCGGCACTGGCAACAGTGCTTTCCCAGACCGCCAGTGTGGGAATCGCTTTGTTTGCCATTCGGAAAAAGCAAATGGGCATTTCACTGAAACGTTCAGATTTTCGCCCAAATCGGCGTGTCATGGGACAAATTCTGAAAATCGGCTTTCCAGTAGCAGTGCAGGACGGCTTGATTCAAGTGGCTTTCATGATCATCACTGTAATTGCCAACCACCGCGGACTGGCAGATGCGGCGGCAGTGGGAATTGTGGAAAAAATCATCAGTGCCCTGTTCATTGTGCCGTCGTCTATGCTGGCATCAGTTTCGGCGTTGTCCGCCCAGAATATCGGTGCCGGAAAGCATGACCGTGCTGTGGAAACACTGCGGTATGCTACGATTCTGACCAGTGTCTATGGCGTGCTGGTGACTATCGGCATGGAACTTTTCGTACATTGGGTACTGGGCTTGTTTACCACAGATGCGGCAGCGGTGCTGCTGGGGTGCCAGTATATGCGTGGCTATATCATCGACACCATTTTTGCCGGTGTGCATTTCAGTTTCAGCGGCTACTTTGCTGCCTACGGAAAATCCTATATCGGATTTCTGCACAATATCATTGCCATTGTTCTGATTCGGGTTCCGGGGTCGTATCTGGCTTCCCAGTGGTTTCCGGACACACTGCTTCCCATGGGACTGGCGGCACCTGCAGGTTCGGTGCTCTCTGTGCTGATCTGTGTAGTGGCGTACCTCTGGCTGAAGCGAAAAGGAGCATGGTCGGGACAGCAAGAGAATCTGTAAATCACATGCAATGTTGCCTGAGAAAGGGGAATTTTTGTGGAAAACCAAGACTGGTTCCTGATCGGAGAAGTGGCGAAGATGTACCGCATCAGCATGGGAACGCTTCGGCACTATGAACAGGCGGGACTACTACAGCCGGAGCATGTGGACGTAAAAACCGGCTACCGCTATTATAGTGTCCGCCAGCTGGAAGTGCTGAATACCATACGATATCTGCGGGTGCTGGACATTCCGCTGAAACAGATTCAGGATTTTTTGCAAAATCGCGATGTACACGTGATTGAAGAAAAGCTGGAACAGCAAAAGGCGATCATCACCCAAAAGCAGCAGGAACTGGAACGGATCTCCCGCAAGATCGACCACCGACTGACACAGATTCGAGATGCAGTGCATTCGGAACTGGACGTGATACAGCTGTTGAAAATTCCGGCAAGCAGACTGGTATGGATTCGGGATTCTCTCCGGCTGCATTCCTATCTGGATCTGGAACGCTCCATTCGCCGGCTGCAAGGCAGCCAAAAGGAATCGGTGATTTTTCTGGGGAAAGTTGGCGTGGGAATTTCCAAAGAACGTCTGCACGCGGGAGAGTTTCAGAAGTACGAAATGGTGTTTCTGCTGCTGGATCAGGAAGACGATTACGAAGGGAATGTGGAAGTTTTGCCGGAAATGCCCTGCGTTTTGGTGCGGTTTCGCGGCAGTCACAGCGAAGCACCGGCGTATTATGCCAAGCTGATGACATATCTGCGGGAGCATCAGCTTAAAGCCGCCGGCTTTTCCAGAGAGATCGCATTGATTGACAACGGCATTACCAGCGATACAGAAAAATTTGTCACAGAGATTCGAATTCCGGTACAGCCGGTAAGCGAATAAACAAAGAACCTGTTTCTATTGTCGGATAGATAGAAACAGGTTCTTTTTATGGCAACACCACAAAAAACTTGTGCGGTATTGCCTTATAGTTCACTCACTTCGCTGGAACGATAATACCGTTTTCGATATTCCAGCGGTGTCATGCCGAGTTCCTTTCGGAAGCATTGGATAAAGTGGCTCTGGGAAGAAAAGCTGTAGTATTGAGAAATTTCAGAGAATGACATTTCCGAAGTGGTGATCATCTGAGCTGCGGCATGGATTTTTTCCGCAAGGATATAGTCGTGAAGTGACTTTCCGGTTTCCTGCCGGAACAATGTGGAAAGATAGCCGCGGTTGATCGAGATCGCATCTGCGATGTTGCCGGTCTGAAGCTTTTCGTGCAGGTGAATGGTGATATAGTCGATTGCCCGAGCCACGTGCATGGAGTATGCCGCTTTTTGCAGCAGCTGCATTCTCTTGGTGAAGTCCTGCACCATAATATTATGCAGGGCGGCAATTTCCGCAACGGTCTTGCAGTCATCAATTTTTTGAACGAACACATCGCTAAGCGTGTAGGCGATCTCCCGTTCCATGTGGTGCTCCACGCAGATCCGTGTGATCAGTGCCACCGCTACCACAAAGTGATAGCGGGCATTCCACAGGCTGTTTTGGGAAAGCTTTCCGTACTCGCTGCCGCTGTATGCGTCATCATTTTCCGGCATCAGGTATTCCTTGACGCTTTCCATATCCCCTGAAGCAACGGCATTGTAATAGCGAAACTCCTGATTGTAATCCAAGTGGCAGATCTGTTCTTCCCGCTGGCGAAACAGCTGTTCCTGTAAGTCTTGATTGATATTCATATGCATAAAGCCTCCTCCCCTTTTGCATAGCATGTCCTCTATGGCAATACCGCACAACTCCCGCTTGCAGGTTTAGCATAGTGTTGCCTTTAGGAAACACTGCATAAAGCCCGCCTGACGGCTTTGCACGCAATCTGCTTGCAGATTTTCCGTCATATTGCCCAGAAATCCCTTGCCATACATCCAGTATGCCTGCGGAATTTCTGTGCAATCTGCCGAAAAATCTGACGACGCATCTTACGCACAAGCTTTATTCAGTGTTTCCTTTATTCAGCATTTCTCTTATTATACAACATTTCTGCGAAAAATGCAACAAAAACAATATACAGCACTGCAAAAAATCCGTATAATGAAATCACCAAATGCAAAACACTCGAAAAGCAATCACAGAAAGGAAGAAAAATCATGCGGAAATTAGATCATTATCTCCACGGTGTCAATCTGGGCGGCTGGCTGTCCCAGAACAGTGACACTTCTAAGGAACACTACGAAACATTCATCACCGAAAAGGACATTGCCTACATTGCATCGCTGGGACTGGATCACGTCCGCGTACCGGTGGACTACGTACTGCTGGAAGAAGAAGACGGCACCCCGAAGTCAGAGGGCTATCTCTATCTGGACAACTGCCTGCGTTGGTGCAGAACCCACGGAATCCGTATGATCCTGGATCTGCACAAAACCTTTGGCTATTCCTTTGACCCGCTGGACGAAACCGACAAGACGGTATTTTTCTATGACACGGCATTGCAGGAACGGTTTTACACATTGTGGAAAATCCTCGCGGCACGCTACGGCGGCGAACCGGAACTGGTGGCATTCGAACTGCTGAACGAGATCATTGAACCGGAGGTGGCGGAGGCGTGGAACGGCATCGCCCTGCATGCCATTGCAGAGATCCGAAAGTTTGCACCGGAAAGCTGGATCATTTTTGGCGGTGTCATGTACAACAACGTGCTGAGCGTGCCGATGCTGGCAGAGGTCACCGACCCTAAGGTTGCCTATACGTTCCACAGCTATGAGCCGCTGATCTTTACACATCAGGGTGCGTATTGGGTAAAGGGCATGCCGTCGGATTTCCGGATCTCCTATCCCAACACCATTGAAAATTATCGGGAAGCCAGCAAAATGCTTTCGCAGGAGCTCGCCGGAGCAATTTTCGAGAACGAACTGCCGGAAATGGGACCGGACTTCTTTGAAACCTTGTTCCGTCCGGCACTGGACATTGCAGAGGAACGGGACATTCCGCTGTACTGCGGCGAATACGGCGTGATCGATCTGGCGGACAACGATTCCAAGATCCGCTGGGCAACAGACATCTGTGCAGTGTTCGATAAATACGGCATTGGTCGTGCGTATTGGAATTATAAAGAAAAGGATTACGGCATTGTTGATATTCCGGACGAGAGTGTGCAGAGAGAACTGGCTGCAAAGCTGTAAGGATATTTTTGGAAACACTGAATAAAGCTTGTGCGTAAGGTGCGTTGTCAGATTTTTCGGCAGATTGCGTGCAAAGCCGTCAGGCGGGCTTTGTGCGGTGTTGCCGTAAGGATATTTTTGGAAACACTGAATAAAGCTTGTGCGTAAGATGCGTCGTCAGATTTTTCGGCAGATTGCGTGCAAAGCCGTCAGGCGGGCTTTATGCAGTGTTTCTTTTTTATTTTCAGCAAAAGATATAATTTCAAGATTACCAATATTTATTTGATCTCAGGAAAATCATCTCTTCAGAATGCTGGGGCAATACCGCACAAAGAGCGTCTGGCGACTTTGCACGCCATCTGCTTGCAAATTTCCCGTCATATTTCACAAAAATGCTCGTGAATACATCAAGTATTCACTCCGCTTTTTGTTTCATCTGACGAAAAATTTGACGACGCATCTGTCGCACAATCTTTGTGCAGTATTGCCCTGGATTTTTTTGTTGACTTAATACGAAAATTATGGTAAAATAAAATTGGAAACAATCACAACAATTTATGACTGATTGCTTTCAAAGAATTGTATGCAGGAATCTCTTGAACTCTAAGGCAATACTGAATAAAGCCGTTAGGCGTTTTCCTAAGAACCTGCTGCAAAAGAAACGGAGGAATGTTTACATGAATTTGCATTGGAAAAAAGCTGCTGCACTGCTTCTGGCGGGCGTGCTGACTGCCGGAACATTGTCAGCTTTCCCAGCGGCAGCCGAAGATGCTGTGCCGTCAGACACCGCATCTGCACCGACCGCAGCAGAAACAGTTCCGGAGGGCTCCACAGAAGAAGCTTCTCCGGAACCAACAGAACCCGAAACAGACACTAACGGCGATCAGATTCCCATTGACAAGCACACACCCGACTTTTACGATGCTCTGACGGACGACACAGATGATGCCGGAGAAACAGAATCTGGTCTGACTTCAGAAGATATCCCTTTACAGAATGATGATGCCACGACACGGGAGGATTCTTATTCCGGCACTTATGGAGAGAATATCTCGTGGACACTGGATACACAAAGCGGTCTTCTGACGCTGACAGGCTCCGGAGAAATTCAGGATGCTACCGCATATTATTCTTCAATGCCATTTTATGAGTATAAAGATGTCATTCAGGAAGTTGTTATCAGTGATGGGATCACTTCTATCGGCGATTACATTTTTTGCGAATTGGAAAAACTCAAAACCGTTACCATTCCGGATTCCATTACCAAAATCGGCGACAGAACATTCTACGGCTGCGAAAGTTTACAGCAAGTTGATCTTCCAAACACCATCACCAAAATGGGATACAGTATTTTCGATGGCTGTAAAGCACTGACCAGTGCTCATGTTCCGGAACAGATAACCACGCTGCCGTACGGCACATTCTGGGATTGCCCTCAGCTGACAAGTGTCAATCTGCCGGAGCATCTGACAGAGATCGGCACCTATGCATTTACAAACTGCAGCTCCTTGACAAGTATCACATTACCAGAAACGTTGGAAACGATTCGGGAAGATGCATTCAACGGCTGTACCATGTTGGAAAGTGTTCAATTTGGTCCGAACATCCACCGTGTCGATGAAGATGCCTTTTCCGGAACCGCCATGCTGAATGCAATTGATGCAGATACGATCATACTGGGCGGTTATATTTTGTATGCGATTGATGGAACAGAAACGGACTTTACCGTACCTGACGGTGTCACTGTAATCACTGCTTCTGCATGCAAATCTGCTCTGACTTCATTGGATCTCAATCAGACTGTTTATGTAGGCGATGCCGCATTCCGGAACTGCACAGATCTGGCATCTGTCACAGGAACGGATTCTCTGCGTAGTGTGGGACGGGGAGCCTTTGACGGAACAGCTTATCTGAATGCCATTTCAGACGATCTGGTCATGATCGGCAGCTGTCTTTACAAATATCGCGGCTCCGCAGAAGATGTTGTGGTACCAGAAGGAACTGTTTCGATCTCTCCGGAGTGCTTTAGTTTCAATACAGATATTTGTTCCATTACGCTTCCGGATTCTCTGGAACGCATTGAGTATTATGCAATACTGGGCTGTGAATCTATGGTATCATTGGAAATTCCGGAAAGTGTTACTTATATCGGAGATCACGCCGTTGGCTATTATGTGAGCGATTATGGCGATTTTTATAGCATCGGTGGTTTTACGATCATTGGCAGTACCGGAAGCACCGCAGAAACATATGCTGCGACAGAAAATTTTTCTTTTGTCGCAAATACAGCAAACCGATTCTGCGGAGATGAACTGACATGGTCGCTGGATGCCGCCACCGGTACATTGACCATTTCTGGTATTGGTGCTATGTACGACTATGTGTCTTCTCACTGGTCTGACGATGAAACTACAGCAGTTACGCCGTTTTTGACCTATGCCAATCAAATTCGCTCTGTTGTTGTAGAAAACGGCGTTACCAGCATTGGCGAAAACGCATTTTATGGCTGCAATCGTCTGACGAGTGTTTCACTTCCGGACACCCTGTATGCGATCAATTCAAATGCATTTTACGGTTGCAGTCATTTGACCGACATTCAGATTCCGGAGGGAACAGAATCTTTAAGCGGTTCTGCTTTTAGAAACTGCAATGCCCTGCGAACCCTGCAATTTCCGGCTTCATTGACAAACTGTGAGAACGTTTCTTATTTGTATGCCTGCAATGGTCTGGAAAATTTCGTTGTTGATGCAGATAACCCCAGTTACGCTTCTGTCGACGGCATTCTCTATAACAAAAAGAAAAGCAGCCTGTTGGTCGTGCCGTCCGCATGGAATCAAACCGTACTGACAGTGCCCGAAACGGTTACGCAGATCGCAAGCGAAGCAATGGACAACAACCAGAAAGTTCAGAAAGTGATTCTGCCGGCTGGATTGACCATGATCGATTCTTACAGCTTTTATAACTGTCGTTCTCTGAAAACGATGATCTTTCTGGGAAATGCACCATCATTATATTCTACCAGCTGCCTTGGTACAAACGATCTGCACATCTATGCCCATCTTTCTTCTTCCAGTGACTGGGATTCATTAAAAAAATCGATGGACGATTCCAGTTACCATGTCAACTGGCACGATCTGGATACCTTTGACAACACATTGAAACTCACAGCAGAAAGCACGACCCTTCATGTGGGAGAAAATGCATCGGTCACTGCATTCCTGAATCCGCTTCTTGCAGATGACATTACGTGGGAATCCTCCGATCCGAATACTGTTGTAGTGTCCAATACCGGACGCATCATTGCAGTGGCACCGGGTTCCGCAGAAATTTCTGCTTCTGCCGGCAACGGAAAATATACTGATTCTATTGCTGTCACTGTAACCGGAGAACGTTTCACCATGCCCACCAGCGGAACACTGGAGCTGGATCAGACGATTTTAAATTACACCAGCATTTCTACTACAACAATGCAGATCCCCTCTGAAAAGCTCCACGGCATTTACTTTTTACAGGGAAGTTCGCTGTTCTTCTACTCTCTGGTGACCCAGACCTATGAACAAGTCTACAATTTTTCTGACTGCACAAACGCTTATACTACCGGCGATATGCTCTATGTAGTTTCTCAGAGCCGGATCTCTGTCTACGATCTGCAAACGCAGAGCCTGCTCCGACAAATTTGGGTATCCGGATATTCTGGTACAGCGATCGGTGCGGATGCACAGGGACGCATTTATTTCGCAGGATACAATACGGATAAAACCTCTAAATATCGAATCTATCTGCTAAGCCCTGAGGGCGATGTCCTTTCACAGGTCGATCCCAGCGTGAAAATCTATAACTTTGACGGTTTTGAAAGTCAGAACGGCACCTTTTACATGGAAAGCTATTATGACTATTATTCATGGGGCTATCATCACCCCGGAAAAGGACTGACAATGGGAAAGGTAGAAGAGAACAAACTGTATCTGCTGGATTCTTCCAATTCCTTTATGGAAAGCGGTCTGATTCAGCGGGATATGGATTGCCTTCTGTATCTCTGCCAAGATGCCTATATGAATCATCAGCGTTCTGCGGAAGTTCTGAATGACAAATACATTGTCGCACAAAGTGTACTGGTAGGCATGCTCTATGCCTATCAGTTCAACGGCAAGAGCATGGATACAGTTCTTTCCGTGTCGCGTCCTGTCGAAGATGATTCCAGCAGTTACTCCGATTACAACAGTATTGGTGTGCGGACTGTCTACAATGCCGCCAACGATAGTCTGATCGTCTATGCCAATAACAATACCCTGGTGGAATACCGCCTGAAGGACGGTGCAGAACTCGCCCGAAACACAACGCAAAACAATGTTTTCAACTTACTGAAAATGGATAATGTTGTCGTTGTCGTAGAAAAAAAAAACAACACCTATTCTCTCGAATTCATGGACTGGAGATCTGCAACAGAACTTTCCATTTCTGCTGAAAAAACAACGCTGAACGCCGGCGACACGGAAACACTCACCGCAGTTTCTGATGTTTCTTCTTCGGCAAAATATATCTGGAAAAGCAGTGACAGCAGTGTTGTCAGCGTCAATGAAAACGGCACGATCTCTGCATGGCATGAGGGTACCGCAGAAATCACCTGCACCAGCAAAAACGGCCTGCTTTCTGCGACAATTACAATTACTGTATTACCGCACACAAAAAGTGCGGCAGACGGCATCAAAACTACAACGGGTGCTTCCAGCATCAATCTCTCCGCCAACAATTACAGCGGCTGGTCCAGCACTGTCAATTCCTATCTCACCAAAAATGAGGACGGTACACTGACGCGAGGAGAACATATTCGCAATAAAGGCTTTGTCATCGAACACTATTCCGCAGATTTCCAGCTGTTGGATTCCCAGACGATTTCTGATGAGTTAAAACTGTTCGGCGGTTATTACAGCGGCAGCGACTACAACTTTTTAGTCTATGGGCAGTCCAATCCTGATAATGATGACAGCGTAGAAATAATGCGTGTTGTAAAATACTCTAAGAACTGGGAAAAATTAGATTCCAAATCGATCTATGGAGAAAACACGTATATTCCATTCGATGCCGGTTCTCTGCGAATGACGGAAACTGCCGGAAAGCTTTACATCCACACCTGCCATAAAATGTACACTTCCAGTGACGGACTGAATCATCAGGCAAACATGACATTTGTTCTTGATGAAAATACACTGAAAGTTTTAGATTCCTATTCCGACGTCATGAACCTCGCACAGGCAGGTTATGTCAGCCATTCTTTCAACCAGTTTATCTGTACTGACGGAAAATCGGTCTATCGGGTGGACCACGGCGATGCAAATCCTCGTGCCGTTGCAATCACGAAATGCGATGTAGACGGAAAAATCACAGATGTCCGATACAATTATGCCTATTCCATTCTTGGCGGGATCGGGGACAATGCCACCGGTGTTTCTGTCGGCGGATTTGCCCTTTCAAAACAAAACTGCATCATTGCCGGAAATTCTGTAGATATGACAGACGAGAATAACTATTCTGCATCAGGACAGCGAAACGTCTTTGTCACCATACTCTCCAAAGATCTCGATGTCAAAAGCACCATCTTTCTTACAAAGCATACAGAAAAGGACGGCATCAGTGTACGGACACCGCAATTGGTAGCCCTCAATGAAGAACAGTTCCTTGTGATGTGGGAAGAAGTTGACAGTGAGCATAACATCACTGTCAAAGCGGTTACGATCAATAGTGAAGGAACTGCGACATCTAAAGTAGAAACCTTAAACTATCGGTTATCCGACTGTCAGCCCATTTTCAACACCAGCAATCAATGCGTACAGTGGTATGCTTCCAATAATACTGCATTGACATTCTACACGCTGGATCCCTATGGGCTTTCGGAAAACAACACACTGGAAACACTGTACGGCGATGTTAATCTGGACGGCGAAATCGACATCACAGACTGCGTATTACTGAACAAATGCCTTACCGGAGCTGTGAAACTGAACAAAACCGCAAAACGAAATGCTGACGTCGACCAGAATAATGAAATTGATACGTCTGACACGATTTATCTTCTGCAATTTTTGATTCGTGTGATCGACACGCTTCCGGTTTCAAAATAATCAGCCAAAACTGAGGAAAACACTGAAAGTGTTGCCTTACATGTATTCATTTTTACGCGGACATAATCAATAAGAAAACGCTGAACGGTCTTATGCACAAGATCGTTCAGCGTTTTGTTTTCTTTCGGGAAACTGGTGCTGCCCTAAAAATTCTTGGAACAGCATGAATTTTCAGAGATTTCTTTTTTTATCTGCGGCTTGGAACAGAGCCGCAAAGATCTATTGCAAATGATTCTTCCCATTGGGGAGAAGAGCATTTTATGCGGTATTGCCTTTACTTTGCGATCCAGCAATCCATTTCTGCCTGACCGCTGAATACAAAGTACAAATCCTGATTTCCGATAAGTCCCTGCACCGCAGCCGAAACTTCGGACAGCTTGCCGCCTGCTGGAATCTCGGCATACCCCACAGCCTTTCCCGTAGGAGAACCAGTGCAGATCTTCACTGCACAGCCGGACTTTGAAGATGCTGTCAGAACGATCTGCGATGCACCCTTGGAAAAATCAACACCGCTGACCTTGATCCAGTCGCCCTTGTCAATTTCCGTGACAACTGTATCACCCAGTCCACGGACATTGATGCCGGCTTGGTCGGACATCATCTCCGCCGGATTCTTGACGTAGGGATTCACAGACTTCTGCTGTGCGATTCCTTTCATTGTGCCGGTAACCGTATTGATTTTCGTACCGGCCATTGTGATCTGATCCACCTGCGGACTGCGATAATTGCCCTCGATCCCCATTGCCTTTTCTACGCTGCGGTTGTGATAGAACAAGTACAGCTGTCCATTTACCGCACAGATGGAATGATGATTGTTGCCGTACAGTCCGAAAAACTTCCCCTGATTCGGGAACAGTTCTCCGCCGTAAGTATACGGACCAAGGGGGTTGCTGGCAGTCATATACTCAATAGCACCGCTGGTCATTCCGTAGGAATTTCCGGAAGTATTCCAGTTGGAGCAGTAGGTGTAATAGTAGGTGTCACCAATTTTATTGATACCGGAATCCTCGAACAGATACGGTGCTTCAATGGTCACCGGCGTTTCGGCAAGACTGATCATATCCTCGCCCAGTTTCACCACGCGGGAAGTTCCCGGCATAGCATCTTTTCCGTCCGGCACACCGCCGCCGAAACAGAGATAACCGGTTCCGTCATCGTCTACCATAACTGCCGGATCAAACAGCCATGTAATATCATTGCAATTGGGTGTTTCTCTGGTAATCAGTGCCTTTCCCAGCGGATCGCTCCACGGACCAGTGGGACTGTCTGCGGTCAGCACGCTGACACCATTTCCGCCGTTACAGAAATAGAGGAAAAACTTTTCCTTGCCATTGATGGTCTTGTGTGCGGCACAGGGTGCCCAGGAACAAGTTGCCCATTTGGCGATTCCCTCTGTACCTGCCACCGGAATCGCACCATGATCGGTCCAGTTTACCATGTCGTCGGAGGAGATACAGTTGATCTTGTTGACTTGTGCGTAGGTATTTTCGGTGACATTTCCATTGCTGTCATACTCAATGACATCGTTGGTGGTGTAGACATACACTCTGCCGTTATACTCCATGACACCAGGGTCAGCTCCGAATCGCTGGGTAAACAGCGGGTTATTTTCCCCTTCTACTTTATAGCTGGCAGTTGGCGTAATTCCGGCAAACAGCTTTTCCATTGCTGCTGTATCCACTATTTTTTCTGCAATCGGAAATTCTGTGATTTTTCCCAGCAGATAATCCTGAATCAGCTGGAGGTCTGTACCGTTTACGCTACCGCTCTGGTCCACGTCTGCTGCCAGACTTGCTACATTGCCGGAGAATGCACTGGAAATGCCCTGCCGTGCCAGTGCCAGATCCATGCCGTTAATGACACCGTCTGCATTGACATCGCCCAGATGAAACGGCTTGGATTCCCCTGCACCGAGGATAGACGTTCCGCCCACAGCACCGATCGCCTCGTCCAGATAGAAGTTATTTGTACTTTCTGCGGTTTCCACATACAGCACCATATTCGTGGCATCTGCTGGAATCTGATAGTTTTTGTTGGCAAGCTGTACCCACTCACCCTTGACGGCAGTTCCCTCTGCCACGGTGGCGTACTGTGCCTCGCCGTTGGCATCGGTATATGCCAGTTTCAGGAAAAACTGGTCGGTTGCATCGCCGTCAAAGTATTCCACGTTCACGCTAAAGCTGTATTCTTTTCCAGGCACAAACGCCTTGGGATTCAGTGTTCTTCCGGCACCATTCCACGCAGCCGTCCGATTCTGCACCAACAATGCTTCACTGCCCACATAGGCAGTTCTGCCGCTGGTGAGAACATCTGCACTGCCTCTGCCTTCCCAGCTGTCTGTATCGCCCTCAAATGTGCTTTGGAAATACCAGCCGTATTCATTCGGTTCAATGGGTTTGTCATTGCCGCCGGGGTTGCTGCCGTCGCCCCACTCCGACTGGGGGATCATAGAGGTCAGTGTGGTATATGCCAGCTTCGGCTGATGATTGGTATCGTACAGCAACGGGGTGTTCTCCGTTTTGATCCATGTGTTGGCATCGTTCGGCCCCCAGATGCAAACGGCGGTCACTCTGCCGTCTGAGCTGGGATTTTTGTTCCAGTCCATGGCAGCCTGAAAGATCGCCTTGTACTTATCCGCCTGCTGCTGGAGAGTATACTTGCCGTTTTCCATAGTGATGTCCAATTCTGTGATCTGCAAATCGCAGCCAATGGACAGGAACTTTTTCATTGCCGTGGTGTATGCCGACACGCCGGAGAATCCGTCATAATCTGCGTTGATGTGGGACTGCATGCCAATGCCGTCCAGCAAGCCTTTTTCATAGAGTGACTTGCACATACTATAAATAGCATCCCGTTTGTGATCCCAATACTCATTGTAATCGTTATAGTAAAGGGCACAGCTTTCCGGTGCATATTTCCGTGCATAGGTAAAGGCTTTTTCCACAAAGGCATTACTGCCGTAGACCTGTACCCACGGAGATTGTCCGCTGATGTTCTCGCCCGGCTCTCTGGTGCCGCCGTTGTTGGCGGTACGGTTGCTGTCGTCGCTGATACACTCATTCGCCACATCGTAGGCATAGAGATTCAGATCCGGATACTGGGTCTTGATTGCCGCAAACATATTTTTGATGTAGCTTTCCATACGCTGATCCATGACTGCCGAGGAAACCCAGTTTCCGCTGGCATTGAAGTTTTCCTTGAAAAACCACAGCGGTGTCTGGCTATGCCACACCAGTGTGTGTCCACGCATGGCAATGTTATTATTGACGCAGAAGTCCATGATGCTGGCAGCATTGTTCAGAGAAACACCGATATTCGTTTCGCTGCACTGAGACTGCACCAGCGTTGCATCTGGCTTGGTTTCGTTCTCGCACTCGATGCTGTTATAATCCTTCAGCACGCTGGCAGTAATAGTGGAGTTCTTTACAGTACTGCCGTTGAGAATATTGCCCACCCGAAAATAATCGGCGAACTCGTCTTTCAGTCCCTTTTCCGCAGCCGCCGCAGAAACCTCGCTGCTGTCCGACTTTCCTGTTACGGTAACATCATCAAACACAAAATCGTTAGTGCTGTCTGTGGTAATGGTCAGCCGGAATTCGCCGCTGTTTTCCGGTGCACGATAAGAAGCGGAAAGCTTCGTCCATTTGCCGGCTCTGGTCTGTTTTGCCGTCAGTTCGGTTTCCGTTTCCTGTGCCGTGTCCAGATCTGCACAGGAAAGGGACAGGTGAAAACGCTCCGCAGTTTCACTGTACACCCACACGCTGTATGTGTAGGTTTCTCCGCCGGAAAGATAGAAGCCCTTTTCTGCACTGGCACCGTCAGACGTGCTGGTTCGTCCGGTAACAGACATACCACGGGACGTGTTGTGACCGATGCCGTCTTCTGCTGTCAAAGCTACAGCATCAGCACTGCCGTACCAGCCGCCGTAGTTGACTTCAAAGTCGTTGCTGACCAGCTCTGCCGCAGATACTGTTCCTGAAATTGCCGGAAAACAGGATAATGCACCTGCACTGCACAGTACCGCAGTCAGTCCTGCCAGCCATTTTTGCTTGTTCATACAAAAAATTCCTCCTTTTGTTGATGTAGACTTCGATTCAAACTACATTTATTGTAACAAAAAGCAAAGCTCTTGTATTGCAGGATTGTCATGCAATTTATACATTTGTAAAGTAAATTTTATCCCTGCGATTTTCGAAATTCTGTGGGTGTCATACCGTGAACTTCTTTGAAAACTCGTGTAAAATGGCTCTGGGACGAGAACCCCAGCAGACTGCTGATCTGGGAGAGATTTTGCTCTGTTTTCAACAGCAGTGTTTCTGCCTCCTGCATTTTTTGCTGCTGGATAAAATCAGACAGCGTCCTGCCTGTTTGCTTTTTGAATTCCGTAGTCAGTCCGCCGCGGCTTTTGCCGCAGTATGCTGCGATGTCTGCGGTGCGGATCGGTTCTGCCATATGGCTGCGGATATACTGCAACACATTTCGCACCAATCGGGACTGGCTGCCGCCGCACTGTTTCAGCTTTCGCACCTGATCGGCATAGTCCAGGATCATGTGATACTGCAAGTTCTTGATTCGTTCCATGTCCGGCAGGGATTCGCATTTGGAAATGTAGTGTTCCTCCGTTTCCAAAACTTCTTCGGCAGGCAGACCAGCCTGGATCGCCGCACGGGAAACAATGGTTTCCAGCCGAATGAAAAAATTCCTGTGATGCCGCAGCAGCTGCGGTGCAAGCTGTCCGGAACGAACTGCCGGAATTTTTGTTGCACCATCGATCAGACCGTCTACGTCGCCCTGCTGCACCTTCCGAATGATGTCCTGCTCAATCGACAGAGAACGCATGTGCCCTTCTGGATTTCTGTTTTCCGGATCGGACAGGATTTCATTTTCTTTCATTTCTGCTGTAATGGTTTTCTGTTCCCTTTGCTGGATCCGCAGATCAGAAATGTCGTACATGGTTCGGTTGACTGTGAAATTGTACAGGATCATTGCCTGCAAAAGGGTATCCGGATGCATTCCCGAAAGCGTTTTCATCTCAGCTGCAAACACAGAAAACTGTTCAGGCAGCAAATGCAGCGAACCTCCCAGCTTTTTCAATTCGTGTTCCGAAATTGCCAGTTCGCTGACTGGTCCGGCGACAAAGCAGTACGACTGATGCCGGACATAGCCATAGTAAAACATATCGTGATAGGAAAAATAGCCCAGTGGTGCGGTTTCCTGCAAAAGTGCATCAATGCAGAGGGTCACAGGATCTGCTGCCAGCTGCACCGGAGAATAGGTGTAGATCTTCTCCTGCTGTCGGTAGAGGCGTACCGGCAGTCCAAACATATTGGAAAACTGCCGGCTGAAATAGCAGAGCTGCGATTTGGTCAAAACGTGCTGCACAGAAGATTGTTCAGACATGGCAGAGTTTTCACTCCTCTCTTTGTAAAATTCTCACTGGCGAAGCTTTAGGCAATACCGCACAAAGATTGTGCGACAGATGCGTCGTCAAATTTTTCG
>ERZ1031347.543-NODE-543-length-16421-cov-45.530551_pt1 | contig 16421 bp, 14 predicted proteins | sample MGYA00517106_ERZ1031347 | MGnify/ENA primary metagenome ERZ1031347 (study PRJEB33719, sample SAMN04261392) | wastewater metagenome | biome: periurban shantytown; feature: human; material: feces | host: Homo sapiens | place: Peru: Lima | collected 2012-07-19 ...
CGCCGGAGTAATCGAACTCGCAGGCCTGGCCAATGACGATGGGGCCCGAACCAATGACGAGGATGCGTTTGATGTCAGTACGTTTGGGCATGTTAGTTCTCCTCGGTCTCGGTCGCGGCGGTCTCGGCAAAGTTCCAACCGGCAAGGCGGTCCTTCGCGGTGTCGATGTCCAGGTAGTTCTCCTCGCCGTCCATGAGTCGCGTAAAGGCGGTAAAGAGGTAGTGGGCATCGGTGGGGCCGGGCGAGGCCTCGGGGTGGTACTGGACCGAGAAGCACGGGGCGTCGAGCAGCTGGATGCCCTCGGCGGTGCCGTCGTTGAGGTTCACGTGCGTCAGGCGAATGCGGCCGAAGCGCTCGTTCATCACGACCGGCGCGATACCGCGGCGCACCCAGGCGCGCAGATCGCCATCGGCCGCATGCTCGGTCTCGCCGCCGGAGAGCTCGGGAATCAGCTTGCCCAGGCTGGGGAACAGCAGGCCAAAGCCATGGTTTTGCGCGGTGATCTCCACGCGACGGCTCACCAGGTTCATAACCGGCTGGTTACCACCGCGGTGACCGAACTTAAGCTTTTCCATCTGAGCGCCGCAGGCCAGGCTGATCATCTGGTGACCCAGGCAAATGCCAAAGACCGGCACCTTGCCGATCAGCTGCTGCACCTGCTCGTAGGTCTCCACCACGGCATCGGGGTCGCCAGGGCCGTTGGACAAAAAGACGCCGTCGGGGTTCATGTCGAGTACCTCACTCGCGGGCGTGTCCCACGGTACGACGGTAAGGTCGCAACCGGCGCGGACGAGGCCCTCCAGAATGCCACGCTTCACGCCGCAGTCATAGGCGACCACTTTGCGGCGGGCAGGAGCGGCGGATGCGAGCGCAAAGTCATGCGTAGCAGGCAGGTCGGTGGCTGCAAACTCGTGAGGCTCGGGGCAGCTCACGGTCTTGACCAGATTCTCGCCCACCAGCGTGGGCGCTGCGGCCAGACGCTCGGCAAGCTCGTCGATGTCGAAGATCTCGGTCGAGATAATGCCCATCTTGGAACCGTTGTCACGCAGGTGGCGCACCAAGGCGCGGGTATCGACGCCCTCGATGGCGACGATGCCGTGGGCACGCAGATACTCCGGCACGCTAACGGCCGAGCGCCAGTTAGAAGGCGTGGCGCACATGTCTCGAACGATCATGCCGCGCATGGCGGGAGCGCTCGCGGGGCGCGCGGCGTCACCAGGGAAGGCCGACTGAACGTCGGTCTCGTCGATACCGTAGTTGCCAATCTGCGGATAGGTCATGGTTACGATTTGGCCGGCATAGCTCGGGTCGGTCATGACCTCAAAGTAGCCCTCGAGCGAGGTGTTGAAGCAGACTTCGCCAGTCGCGGTACCCTCGGCGCCGCATGCACGTCCATAAAAAATGGTCCCATCCTCAAGATACAGGATGCAGGGACCGCAGGTGCCCTTGCTGGTTTTGGCCAGCATGCGCTGGCAAAGCTCGCTGGGCGCGAAGGTGCGGGCGGCAGTGCCCGCAGTATGGTTGTTCGCCATAATGCTCCTTCCCGGTCTCTCTGGACCGGCTTAAAGGTTGGTAGTTAGGCCTCGCGGTATTGTAACCGCAAGTATGCGCTATGGCGTTAATTTCATCGAAATGTTTACGAAATGATAATTATGACTTTCTATGCATAATGATTTTTCTGGGACGGGGATTAAAAAATCATCCCGCGCGGGCTTGTAACTCACGCGGGATGATGGCGTCTTATTTGTCCTGCTCCAGCAGATCGGACGGCGTGCGGTCGGGCTTGCCACCGCGGAAAATCTCGCGGCCATGCAGACGATGCTCCAGGTCACGTTCGGCCTTTTCCTCGTCAATCTTGGTCTGACTCACCGACGGGTCCTCAATCAGCGACGACACCGAGTTCACCTGCTTTTGAATGCGCTCGGCAATCGTGTCGTCCATACTCACGATATGCATCTTCCAGTCGATGTTCGTAGCGGTCGATGAGCTCTTGGTCCACACGAACGTCAGAATGGCGCTCTGATGACCCCTCGCGGGGAACATGCCAAAGAAGGAATCGTGCTGGATATTGCTGTCCTCATCGATATAGGCGTGCACGTTGTACACCACGCGGTCGATCTTATCGTTGAGCAACGCGTTGGTCGCGAGCGCCGCCGCCTGGATCTGCCCGTTGGACAGCAGCTCGAGCTCGTTGGCGGACGACGTATCCAGTACCGTCACCTCTACCGTGCCCGTTCGCTCGTCCGCCTCGTCGACGGTAAAGTCGAGCGGGAACTGCGTAAAGCCGTTGCCCCACTCAAGGCCGCCCTTCAACGCCGTGGAAACGGTATCCACCGAAACGCTCTCGGACAGGTTGGCGGTGTTCAGGCGACGCATCACGCCATAACCAATCTGCATACCAACAATCAGCACCAGAATACCGATAACCACGGCCATGGCGGTCTTCGTAATAGTATGGCTCACCTGCGAGCCCGAGGGGTCGTCCTCGGACAGCGGGTCGATATGCTTGGCCTGACTCGCGCGGTCCTCGCTCCGAAGCTGAGCCAGCGCCGCCTTGTCGCCGCGCTTGGCCGCATCCTCCTTCTCGCGCATGCGCTCGGTGCGCTTTTTGGCAAGCGTCGGATCCAAAACGCCGGATGCGTCGATCTCGGAGAATAACTCCGTCACTTCTTCCGGAGTCAAAGGGTTCTTCTCAGCCATAAACTTCCTGTCGTATCAATCAGTCGAGCTCGTGCGCACGCGCACCTTCGAACTGCATTCGATAGTAACGGGCATAGGTGCCGCCACGGGCGAGAAGCTGCTCGTGCGTGCCACGTTCCACAACGCGACCATGCTCGACGGTCGCAATCTCGTCGGCATGTTTAATGGTCGAGAGACGATGGGCGATGATAATCGTGGTGCGGCCGCGCGCCAGGCGCTCGAGCGACTCCTGCACCGCCTCCTCGCTCTCGTTATCCAAAGCACTCGTCGCCTCGTCCAAGATCAGGATCTTGGGATTCTTGAGGAACACGCGTGCAATGGCGACGCGCTGCTTCTGGCCGCCCGAAAGACGGCTGCCGCGCTCGCCCACGACCGTGTCGTAGCCCTGCGGCAGCGACTCAATGAAGGCATCGATATTGGCGCGGCGGGCGGCCTCAGCGACCTCTTCTGCCGTGGCGCCTGGCTTGCCGTAGGCGATATTCTCGCCAATCGTACCGTCAAACAGATAGACATCCTGCTGCACCAGGCCAATGGCGCGGCGCAGACTCTGTTGCGTCACGTCGTGCACGTCCTGGCCGTCGATGCTGATGGATCCGTCCGCCACGTCGTAAAAGCGCGGCAGCAGCGAACACGTTGTGGACTTGCCGCCGCCCGAGGGGCCAACCAGCGCAATGGTCTGTCCGGGCTTGATGGACAGATCCATATGATCGATAACAGGGCGTCCGTCGGCACCGCCCTCGCCCAACTCAACATCCTCGTAGCTAAAGCACACATCGCGATATTCAACCGCGCCAGCCGTCACCTGCAGGTCCGCGGCATCCGGCTTGTCCTGGATATCCGGGGCGGTCGAAAGTACCTCGTCCATACGCTTAAAGCCGGCGATGGCTTTCTGATACGTCTCAGCCGAGTTCACAAGCGTCTCGAGCGGGGTGCAGAACAGCGAAATGTAAAGCGCAAAGGTCGCCATATCGACCGGCTGCAGTTGGCCTTGCGCCACCAGCCAACCACCCAGCAGCACCACAATCACATAGAGCACGCCCGAGAGCAGGCCATACGTCGCGGTATAGACGCCCATGGCGTGATACATGTTCTCCTTGGACGAAAGGTAGCGATCGTTGGAGGCGCGGAACTTGGCACGCTCGGTCTCCTCATTCGCAAAACTCTTGACCACGCGCATGCCGGCCAGCGAGTCCTGCAGCTGCGCATTGATGCCGCTGATCTTTTTGCGGTTGTCGCTAAAGACCTCGCGCATGCGCATGTTCTGCCAAAACATGATGACCGCAAACGCCGCCGTCACTACGGCCATGGCAAGTGCCAGTATCGGCGCGATGGTAAACAGAATCACAAACGAGCCGACGATCTCGATGCCGCAGATAATAATCCACTCGGGAACGTGATGTGCCGCCTCGCAGATGTCGAACAGGTCGTTGACCACGCGGCTCATCATGTCGCCCGAGCTGTTGCGATCGAAGTACGCAAAACTAAAGCGCTCGTACTGATCGAACAGGTCCTCGCGCATCTTGGACTCCATGCGCGCGCCCATCACATGGCCCCAATAGCTCACAAAGTAACGGCAGGCGCAACGGATGGCATACATCAGCACCAGGCCCACCGCAATCATGCCGAGTGCCTGCATAATGGCGGCCTGGCCCTGGGTAAAGAGCCCGCCGGTCAGATTGCGCAGAATAACGGGGAACGCCAAATCAATGGCAGCAAGTACCAGAGCGCAAATGGTATCGGCAACAAAAAGCCCCATCTGGGGCTTGTAATACGAAAGAAACCTTCTAAACATGCAGTCCTCGGAGATAAAACAACAACGTAAGGCCCTGGGACAAAATAGTCAGTAGCGCTTGCCCCAGGGCCACCCACTCGTTACAGCTCGGCTCCGCCTAGCCTGTGCGCGATGCTGTCGCAAGCCAAGGCGCCCACGACGGTCTTGGCGTCTTCGATCTTGCCGTCGAGCACCGCGTCGATCAGTTCGTGCAGCGGCACCAGGTCCACGTTGACAAACTCGTCGTCATCGGGATTGGGCGCATCGAACTCAAGCTTCGTGGCCAGGTAGATGTGAATGATCTCGTCACAGAAGCCGCAGGTCGTGACAATCGACGTCAAAAAGCGAATGCGTCCGGCCCTAAAGCCCGTCTCCTCGTGCAGCTCGCGCTTGGCGCAGTCGAGCGGATCCTCGCCCGGATCGAGTTTGCCGGCGGGAATCTCGACCGTCACGCGGTCGATGGCGGTGCGGTACTGACGCACCAGCACGATCTTGCCGCTCTCGGTAAGCGCCACAACGGCCGCCGCACCCGGATGGCGAATCACATCGCGGGCGCTGCGGTGGCCGTTGGGCAGCTCAACCTCAAGACGGTGGACGTCGAGGATCTTGCCCTTCCAGGCGCACTCCTCCGAAAGAATCTTCTCGTGCAGCTCGGCATCGTGCGGATCGTCGTCGCCCAGCACCAGCACCGGCTCATCAACAACCTCGCCGCCGGGCTCGCCCTCGGCGTGTCCGCACGCGCGGCCATCCTCCTCGACGATCTGCGCGTCTACGATCTCTTCGTTCTTCTCGTCCATCCGTCTCATTCCTCTCGGACTTTAGGCATCCCAGGCGTCGCGGCCGCGCAGCGCGCGCAGGCCAATGTCGTGACGAAGGGTCTTGCCCTCAAAATCAATCTTCTCGCAGGCCTCGTAGGCAAGGTTGCGAGCGTTCTCGAACGTGTCGCCCAGGGCAGTCACGGCAAGCACACGACCGCCGTTGGTCACAAGCTGACCATCCACCACGGCAGTGCCGGCATGGTACACGGTCACGTTCTCCATGGCCTCGGCGTCCTCGATACCGGTGATGACCTTACCCTTCTCGTAGCTGCCGGGGTAGCCAGCGCTCGTCAGGACAACAGCCACGGCCCACTCGTCACGCCAGTCGAGCTCAATCTGATCGAGCTCGCAGTTGGCGCAAGCCAGCATAACCTCGACCAGATCGTTCTTAAGACGCGGCAGCACGACCTGCGTCTCGGGGTCGCCAAAGCGGGCGTTGAACTCCAGCACCTTGGGGCCGGCGGGCGTGAGCATAAAACCGCCGTACAGGCAGCCGCGGTAGTCGATACCCTCGGCGGCGAGCTCGGCCACGGTCTGCTCCATGACCGCCACCATGGTGGCGTGCTCCTCGTCGGTCACGATGGGCACCGGGCTGTAAACGCCCATGCCGCCGGTGTTGGGGCCAAGGTCGCCCTCGAGCGCACGCTTGTGGTCCTGCGAGGTGGCCATGGGGCGCACGGTCTTGCCGTCGGTAAAGGCCAGCAGCGAGCACTCGGGGCCAACCAGCATCTCCTCAATGACAACGGTGTTGCCGGCATCACCAAAGGTGCCGCCAAAGCACTCGCGCACGGCCTCTTCGGCCTGCTCGAGCTCAGTCGCCACGATAACGCCCTTGCCTGCGGCCAGGCCATCAGCCTTCACGACCAGCGGGGCACCCTGCTCGCGCACATAGGCAAGCGCCGAAGCCTCGTCAGTAAACGAGCCGTAGGCGGCCGTCGGAATGCCGGCGCGCTCCATGAGCTGCTTGGAGAATAGCTTGGAACCCTCCATCTGGGCGCCCTCTGCACCCGGACCAAAGCAGGGAATGCCCGCCGCGCGCACGGCATCGGCTACGCCCGCCACGAGCGGAGCCTCGGGGCCAATCACCACGAGTCCGCATCCGTGGCTCTGCGCAAACGCCGCCACGGCCGCAGGATCGCAATCGTCGAGAACCACGTTCTCGCCGCAGCTCGCGGTGCCGCCGTTACCCGGCGCAATGTAGAGCTTGCCGGCGCGCGGTGATGCTGCGAGCTTTGCTGCCAGAGCATGCTCGCGGCCGCCGCTGCCCAACAACAGGATGTCGATGGTTTGAGTGTCCGCCTTCAAGGGTGCCTCCTCTATGGATGAACGGTCCGCCAACCATGCGGACCCATTACAAAGCAAATATACCCCTCGGCCGCCCGCCTGGGCTGCAAAGGGGTATATCGCAATAACCGAATAGTGCCGATTACTTCCAGAATCGGTTGATGATCTGCTCGCGATCGGCGCCGACGCCAATGAACGTCACGCGGGTGTGTGCCAGATCTTCGATAAATGCCACGTAGTCCTGAGCCTCCTGCGGCAGCTCCTCAAAGCTACGGCAACCGGTGATGTCGCACTTCCAGCCCGGGAGCTCCTCGTAGATGGGCTTGGCGTGCTCAAAGCGCACCTGGTGCTCAGGCACGCTCGTGTAACGCTCGCCGTCAACGTCGTAGGCAACGCACACCTTGATGGTATCGAAGGCCGAAAGCACGTCGAGCTTGGTCATGGCGATATCGGTGAGGCCGTTGACACGCGAGGCGTAGTTGGCGATGGGGCCATCGAACCAACCGCAGCGACGGCGACGGCCGGTGGTCACGCCGTACTCATAGCCTTCCTCGGTCAGCGTATGGCCGGCCTCGGACTCATAGGAAAGCTCGGTGGGCATGGGGCCCGAACCGACGCGGGTGATGTAGGCCTTCATGACGCCCAGCACGCGGTCGACATTCTTCATACCGACGCCGGAGCCGGTGATGGCGCCGCCGGCGGTGCAGTTGGAAGACGTCACGTACGGATAGGTGCCGTGGTCAATGTCGAGCAGCGTTGCCTGGGCGCCCTCGAACAGCAGGTCCTTGCCCTCGTCGATCATGTTGTTGAGCAGCAGGCTCGTCTCGGTGATGTAGGGGCGCAGGCGCTCGGCCATGGGCAGGTACTCGTCGCAGATCTGGTCCACGGTGTAGGTGGGCAGGTGGTAGATGAGTTCGAGCTCGGGATTCACGCGGGCAAGAGCGGTCTCCAGCTTGTCGCGGAACAGTGCCTCGTCCAGCATGTCCTGCATGCGCAGGCCAATGCGGGCCATCTTGTCCTGGTAGCACGGACCGATGCCGCGCTTGGTGGTACCGATGTTCTTCTTGCCGAGCTTCTGCTCAAAAGCACCATCCAGATCGATGTGGTACGGCATGATGATGTGCGCGTTGCCACTGATCTTGAGGTTCTTGGTGGTGATGCCGTCGGCCTCGAACATGTCAATCTCCTCAAGGACAACCTTGGGGTTGACGACGCAGCCGTTACCGATCACCGACACGTGGTCGGAATACATGATGCCGGAGGGCACCTGGTGCAGGCCGTACTTCTTGCCGTTGACGACGATGGTGTGGCCGGCGTTATTACCGCCCGAATAGCGCACGACGGCATCGAAGTCGCCGGCGACCAGGTCGCAGATCTTACCCTTGCCCTCATCGCCCCACTGGGCACCGACCAAAACGGTTGACGGCATGTTTACTCCTCACATTCATGGACTGTCTACGCGCCACGCCGGCACGCAGAAGCACAAAACATTCCCAGTATACCCGTGCAACGGGCGCCTGTCCTACTCCTCGGTATGCGCCCCATCAAGCTCATAGAACTTGGTGGATGCCGGCAGGAACATCAGGTCGACGTCACCGATCGGGCCCGAACGGTTCTTGGCCACGACGATACGCGTAACGCCCTCGTCGGGTCGATCGTCACGCGAGGCCTCGGCCTCATCGGCGGAGCGGTCCAAGAACATAACGATGTCGGCGTCCTGCTCGATGGAGCCCGATTCACGCAGGTCGGACAGCTGCGGGCGCTTGCCGGTACGGGACTCGACCTGACGCGACAGCTGCGACAGCGCAATGAGCGGGATCTTGAGCTCCTTGGCCATGATCTTTAAACCACGCGACATCTCGGAGACCTCGACGGTACGGCTCTCGGAGCGACGTCCCGGCGGAGGACTCACCAGCTGCAGGTAGTCCAGGATGATGATGGCCTTCTCCTTGTTGTGGAGCATGCGGCGGCTCTTGGCGCGGATCTCGGTCACCGTGGTGCCGGGCGTATCGTCAATCAGAATGTCGAGCTTAGACAAGGTCTGCGTGGCCTCGTTGATATTGGCCCACTGCTCGGGGCTAATGCGGCCCGTACGGAAGTCGCTGATTGAGATCATGGCGTAGGCGCAAATCAGGCGCTGGGCAATTTCCTTGCCCGACATCTCCAGCGAAAAGAAGCCAACGGTATAGCCCGCAGCGGCGGCATTCAGCGCCAGGTTCAGAGCGAACGACGTCTTACCCACGGCAGGGCGGGCGCCGATAATGATGAGCTGGCCCTCGCGGAAGCCCATGAGCATGCGGTCGAGCGACGGGAAGCCGGTGGGCACGCCCGCGGCCTGTCCGCCGGCCTTGCACACTTCCTCGGCCTCGTTATAGGCCTCGACCATAAACTCGGTCAGTGTCTTATAGCTCGACTTGACCTCGCGCGCCGTGACCTTGAGCAGTTTACTCTCGGCCAGTTCCACGACCTCTTTGGTGTCGGTAGGGGCGTTATAGGCCAGCGCATTGATCTCGTTGGTGGCACCGATCAGCTCGCGCAGCATCGAGTCGCGACGGACGATGGCGGCATGGTGCTGCCAGTTCACGAGCGACAGGGTCTGACCCATCAGCTCCAAAATGTACGCCTCGCCGCCCACGGCATCGAGCTTGTTGATGCTGCGCAGGTAATCGATCAGCGAGATGGAGTCGATGGGAATGCGGCTGTTGTACATATCGACCATCGCGGTGTAGATGGTCTTATGAATGGGCCGGTAGAAGTCATCGGGCTGCAGCTCGACCTGGGCCTCCTCGACCACCTCGGGCGACAGCAGCATGGCGGCCAGTACATTGGCCTCTGCATCTTGGTTTTGAGGGAGACCCAACTTGGAGCCACGGTCCTCGACCGTCAACCCCGTCTCCCTTTCGTCATATGCCATGAGCATCCTCATTCATATCGCTTGCGAGCATCCATAGTATCAGCCACGGCTATAAATCGAGCCGCGCCTTGGCAATCATCACCGAACCAAACGGATGAACGGTCCCATACACGGGGCCGCATCTCGATGACCGCCACGACACTCGCCCAGCGCAAAAAAATAAAAGGGCGCCCCGGTCTCCCAGAGCGCCCTTCTTAGAACAAGATTGTTGCGTTGCAGCAAATGCTACTCGGCAGCAGCCTCAGTCTCGACCTCGGCGGTCTCGGCCTCGGCGACCTCAGCGGCCTCCTCAACCTCAGCCTCGGCAGCGAGCTCCTCGGCGGTAACGCCAACGAGAACGACAACCTCGGCCTTGATCTCGCGGTACAGCGAGATGGCAACGGTGTGGGCACCGGCAACCTTGATGGGCTTACCGAGCTCGACGCGCTTGCGGTCGATGTCCATACCGAGCTGAGCCTTGATGGCGTCAGCGATCATGGCGGCGGTAACGGAGCCAAAGAGGATGCCCTCGTCGCCGACCTTGACGTCAACGGTGACCGTCTTGCCCTCGAAGGCAGCCTTGGTCTCGTTGGCGGTAGCCAGACGGACGGCCTCGCGCTTGGCGATGTTGTTGCGACGCTCGTCAAGCTGCTTGAGGTTGCCCTTGGTGGCGGCAACAGCGAGCTTCTTGGGGAACAGGAAGTTCTCAGCGTAACCCTGAGCGACCTCTACGACGTCACCCTCGCCGCCCTTGCCCTTGATCTCATCGAGAAGAATAACCTTCATGATGCGTCTCCCTTCTTAGCCGCGGTCGCGGTTGCCACGAGAGGAAACCACGGGGACGGTGTACGGCAGGAGAGCCATCTCGCGGGCGCGCTTGATGGCGTTGGCGATGTCATGCTGATGCTGCGTGCAAGCGCCAGTGACGCGACGGGGCTTGATCTTGCCACGGTCGGTCATGTACTTACGGAGAAGCTGAGTGTCCTTATAGTCGATGAACTCAGTGTTCTCCTTGCAGAACTGGCAGTACTTACGACGCGGCTGACGTGCAGAAAAATCATTAGCCATGTCAAAATACCTTTCATTTGGCAACTTCGGCGAGCCGAAGCCGCCTCTCACTCAAAAATAGGTGAACAACCCTTAGAACGGGATGTCCTCATCGTAGACGTCGACCGCGGGCGGCGTAGCCACCGGTGCGGCAGGACGCGGTGCGGGCGCTGCAGGGGCTGCGGGGGCGTAACCGCCCTGATCGTAGCCACCCTGGCCACCACGGGAGCTCATAAACTCGATCTCATCGACGATGACCTCAAGCTTGCTCCGGCGCTGGCCGTCGCGCTCCCAAGAGCTGTAGCGCAGCTTGCCCTCGATCGCGACCTTGTTTCCCTTTGCCAGGAAACGGCTCACGGCCTCGGCGCGCGTGCCGAACATAGTGCAGTCGACAAAGTTGGGATAGTCCTCCCACTCGCCAGTCTGCGGGTTGCGGCGACGATCGTTCACGGCGACGCCAAAGGACAGAACCTGGGTTCCGCCAGCGGTGGCGCGCAGCTCGGGATCACGCGTGAGGTTACCGGTGATGTTCACTCGATTGATGCTCATAACTCACTACTTCCTCTTGGGGCACAAGCCCAGTCCAAAACGACAGTCTTACTCCTGGTCGTCGCGACGGACGATCATGTGGCGGACCACAGCGTCGGTGATGCGCAGGACGCGATCAAGCTCGGCGATCTGGGTAGGATCTGCGTGGAAGTTGATGAGGGTGTAGTCACCATCGGTGAGGTCGTTGATCTCGTAGGCGAGCTTGCGCTTGCCCCACTCGTCAACGGAGTCGACCTTGCCAGCGCCCTCAGCGATCGTGGTATCGATACGCTTCATAACAGCGAGACGAGTCTCGGGGTCGAGCGACGGGTCAACAAAGAACAGCAGTTCATAAGCCTTCATATTGTCACCTCCTCTGGGCAAATGTGGCTTCAGGTCGTGAAGGTGCGCCTGAAGCAGGAAAAGACTTGGTAATAATATCTTTCAACCTCCCAGGCTGCAAGAATATGCAGCTACAACCTCATGACCTCCACATATGTCCATACTCGCACGGCATTTCATGCGTCTTCCAACCAAATGCTGACCAAATGCTTGACGGATCTGTGGACAAGATACGGCGCTGCGGGGACAAACCAAATCAAACCGCAGGTCAGCAATTGCAAGGCTGTGGTCGCGAAATGCATACCAGTGGTTCACAACACCGTTCAAAGATTTTTAATATTGCTGCCATGTCGTTTATAAATACCCTTTTTGAACAATCCGCCGTATGCAACCCTGCTGGTCAGAGCCCGTTTTCGGCCTCCTGGATCCCATCACGAAGCCAAACGTTTCAAAAAATGCCAACTTTTCTGTTTGCACTTTGCGATTCCTCGTGTATACTGACTTTCGCATTTAACGGAGAGTTGTCCGAGTGGCCGAAGGAGCACGATTGGAAATCGTGTAGGCGTCAAAAGCGTCTCCAGGGTTCAAATCCCTGACTCTCCGCCAGTTAATTCCAAAGCAGGCCTTCGAGCCTGCTTTGTTTTTACCCCACGCGGAGGGGTGGCAGAGTGGTTGAATGCGGCGGTCTCGAAAACCGTTTGGCCTGTATAAGGTCACGAGGGTTCGAATCCCTCCTCCTCCGCCATTTTGGTTGAGAAAGCTCCCAGTATTGGGGGCTTTTTTGTTATCTAATCCTCTCTCGGCCGCACATCTCAACCAAATGTGTACATCACCCTCCAAAAGCGATATTTTTCGACATCTTTGGAGGCTGATGTACATGTTTGCATATCGCACTCGGCGCACGATCGGCCGTTTTGCCAGCATTCGGTATATTTCCTCACTTCAACGGACATAAGGACTGCATATCGGCATAAAGCGAGAGGTCCCCAATGGATACTCCTGTTCTCATTTCGCATAAAACGGCGTGGCTCGTCCATCATGCGCCACAAGACCTGGTTCAAGCGATCGCGCAACACGACTACCAGATAGGCGCAAGAGGCCTCTCCATCCAGCAGCGCATCACGCGCATTCGACAGGCTCTTACCGACTGCGGTATGCCCACTAGCATGCTTGAGACTATCGATATCTCCGTTGTATTTGCCTTCGAGCGAATCCGCGCCAACGGTGTAAATTGCCACGTTCTTGGCCAAAATCTACCCTACGACCATATTGACGAGCTGTCCCCTGGTATTTTTATCACCGACGAAGCCCTTACCTTCGTATTCGCTGCCGAGTGGATGGACAGAATCGAATACCTCGAATACGGCTACGAAGTTTGCGGTGACTATCGCATGGGGCTCAATCCCGATGACCCTTACACCGATCAACCGGCTACCGCTTCCAAGAACGAAATTGTCGATCTGCTCGATCGGCACCCCGGCAAACCCGGTGCCACACGCGCCCGACTCGCGCTCAGGCATATCTACGACCACTCAGCCTCACCCATGGAAACCGCATCCGCTATCGCCCTTTCACTCCCGACGAGCGAAGGCGGTGTTGGCATCCGAGGTGTCGAACTCAACAAGCCACTCGAAATCCCTAAACGACTTTGGCATTGCACCAAAGCTCGAACGCTTAAAATCGATGCCCTCATTACCTATAAGCGAAGAGAGCTCGGCATCGAATATAAGGGCGGCTTTCACGACGAGGTCGAACGCAAGGGAGCAGATGCGGAGCGAGAGGCCGTGCTCGCCCAAATGGGCTATCGCATCGTCACGCTCACCTCAACGCAATTTGCCAGCCAACTCGCTTTCCACCGTGCCATGAACAATATCCGCGAAGCACTCGGCATGCCTCGTTGCGTAGATGCCGAGTATCAGCGAAAGCAAAACGAACTGCGCAAGGTGCTTATCCGCAACTGGAAGAGCGATCAAGCCGAAGAGTCGCCTTCTGAGTAACGACGGCCCCACTCGCCCCGTGCTCCCCCCAAACGTGTACACCACCCTCCAAAAACGACATTTTTCGACATCTTTGGAGTGTAATGTACATGTTTGGAACCTATGGCCGCGCCCAGTCCAGACCGTTTGCCGAGCAATAGGGTCGCAATCGGCGTCGAACATGTACTATGTACGGGCATTGTCTAAACTCGCAATCAGAAGGATTCCATCTTGCCCGCCGTCGCCGCTATAACCGTTACCTCACATGCCTCGGATGCCATGGTCGCTATCCCCTTTTGGCTCGAGATGTTCGCCGTTGTCGCGGCATCGATCTCGGGTGTGCTGGTTGCGCGCGAACACAAGCTCGACCTGGTGGGCGCGGTCGCACTCGCCGTGGTCTGCGGTCTGGGCGGCGGTCTTTTACGCGACATGACGCTGCAAGTGGGCAACGTCTACATCCTCAACCAGCCGATGGCGCTGCCGCTTTCCATTGCCACGGCGGCCATCATCTACATCTTCCCGGCAATCGTCGATAAACCCGAGAAACTCATCCCATTGCTCGACATCATCTCGGTCGGCATCTACGCCGCCACCGGAGCGGACAAAGCACTGGTCTACGGCTTTGCGCCGGCCGTATGCATCATGATGGGCTTTTTCACCGCGGTGGGTGGCGGCATGTTGCGAGACGGCTTTATGGGCGTGGTTCCGGGCATTTTCCAACGTACTAACTTTTATGCCATCGCCGCCATCGCCGGATCGACAAGCTATGTGAGTCTCGTTATGAGCGGCATCATGAGCAATGTCGCCGCGCTGGTCGTATGCGTCGCGGTGACCATGGGTCTGCGCTGGCTCTCGCTGCGCTTTGATATCAAAAGCCCCACCGAGGAAGACATCGCACGTTTTTTGCATCGCAAAAAGTAGGTGGCGCGGGCTCGTCCCCGAAATGCAACCGAGAGGTTCTTTTAGAGCGCCCGGACGTTGGGTACCCTGTTAGGTACATGTCGAGTATCTAACAAAGGATTCACTATGCCTTGCAACCTAGAACCGTCGTCCCGGCGCCGTAAAGCGCAGGCCCGCACCGCCTTCCTATTCGCACTGATTGCACTTGCGCTGACCGCGCTTCCCACGACGTCGTTCGCCGGCACAGACACCGCGGGCAACGTGCTCGCAACCGAAGTTGACTCAAATCCGTCTGGCGTCGAAGGCGACCTGTACTGGGCCGGCCAAAGCCTTAACCTAGACGACGCTTCCATCGGCCGCGATATTATCGCGGCAGGCGAGAGCCTGTCGATTCGCGACTGCACCGTAGGCGGTGCCGTTCGCCTGGCGGCGCGCACCATCGATATCTCCAAAACCGCAATCGATGGCAGCGTGACGGTAGCCGGTCAGCACGTCGTGCTCAACACTGGTAGCACCGCCAACTGTTTTTACGCAATGGGCGAGACGGTTGCCCTGCGCGGCTCCGCCAAGTCGGCAGCGCTCGCAGGCGACACCGTGACCATCGATGGCACCGTCGACGGCGATGTCGAGGTTTGGGCCGATAAGCTCGTCTTGGGCAAGAATGCCCGCATTACCGGCACCGTGAGCGCGCATGTTTCCGAAGACCCCGAGCGCGCCGCAGGAGCCGAGGTCGGCGCGCTCAAGATCGACCGCACCGAGAACGAAGATACTTCCACCATTAACGATGTCATCAGCGGCATCGTCGCCGCGGCGCTCTCGACCTGCTTTGTCGCTCTGCTGCTCGAGCTCGTCTTTCCGCGAGCGACCGCCAGCGCCGCCGGAATGCTCCACCAGCACCCCACGCCCCTGTGGGTGAGCGGTCTTCTGGGCACGATCGCTATCGTCCCCGCCGTCCTACTGCTGATTATCTCCATCGCTGGCCTGTCGCTTGCCGGAACCCTCTTGTGCGGCGTTATCGGCATCGCGCTGGTCTCCACCGCTTTTGCGGGCTGCGCAATCGCCCGCATGGTCGGACATAACCAGAACCGCTACGCCATGGCAGCCGTCGGCGGTATCGCCGCAGGTGCCCTCACGGGACTTCCCCTCATCGGCGACTTCATCAGCGGCGTGGCCTTTGTCTTTATGCTCGGCTACGTTATCCAAATCATCTGGCGCAACGCCCGCCTCAAGCCCCAGCAAGCCGCCAACACGCCAGGCCTTCCCTCCGCCTAGCCGCCAACCACCACAAAAGGGCCAGGCATATTTATGGTGTTGCAAAGCAACCTGACCCCATTGCACCAAAAAGGGCGCCGACCATTGCGGTCGACGCCCTTTCTTATTGGCGGTTATAAGCCCCAGCGATTATTTGTTGACCTGGCCGGCGCGGACGGCAGCCTTCTTGCGGTCGGTGGCGTTGAGCAGACGCTTGCGCAGGCGGATGTTCTTGGGAGTGATCTCCACCAGCTCGTCGTCGGCGATGTACTCCAGCGCCTCCTCCAGCGAGAAGGTGCGAGGCGGCACCAGCTGGACGGAGATGTCGGAGGTCGAGGAACGCTGGTTGCCCAGGTTCTTGGTACGGGCGATGTTGACGACCATGTCGCCGGCCTTGCTGCGCTCGCCCACGATCATGCCCTCGTAGCACTCGGTACCCGGCTCGACAAACAGCTGGCCGCGCTCCTGCAGCGTACCCAGGGCGTAGGCAACGGCCTTCTCGGTGGTCATGGAGATCATGGCACCGTTCTGGCGGTTGCCGATCTCGCCGGCGTAGGGGCCGTACTCCAGGAAGGTGTGGTAGAACACGCCCTCGCCGTGGGTGACGTTCATAATGCGGTTCTTAAGACCCATGATGCCGCGGGTCGGGATCTTAAACTCAAGGTGCGTCACGATGCCCGAGGTGTCCATGCTCGTCATGATGCCGCCGGAGGTGCCGAAGACCTCAACGACCTTGCCCGAGTACTCGTCCGGGCACTCGACGACGGCCTGCTCGACAGGCTCCAGCTTGTTACCGTTCTCGTCCTTCTTAAACAGAACGCGGGGACGACCGACCTGGAACTCAAAGCCCTCGCGGCGCATGGACTCCATCAGGACGGACAGGTGCAGAATGCCGCGGCCAGAGACCTCGA
>ERZ1031347.550-NODE-550-length-16326-cov-4.394628_pt1 | contig 16326 bp, 11 predicted proteins | sample MGYA00517106_ERZ1031347 | MGnify/ENA primary metagenome ERZ1031347 (study PRJEB33719, sample SAMN04261392) | wastewater metagenome | biome: periurban shantytown; feature: human; material: feces | host: Homo sapiens | place: Peru: Lima | collected 2012-07-19 ...
TAAGAGAGGTTAAGCGGCTTTCAGAGGAGGGTGTAAAAGAGATCATGCTCCTTGGTCAGAATGTGAATTCTTATGGAAAGACGTTAGAGAAACCGATGACATTTGCCGAATTATTGCAGAAGGTGACAGAAGTTGATGGAATTGAACGTGTTCGTTTTATGACCTCCCATCCAAAGGATCTATCCGACGAACTGATCGATGTGATCGCGGCAAATGAAAAAATCTGCCGTCACATCCATCTTCCGATGCAGTCCGGCTCATCCAGGATATTAAATCAGATGAATCGTCGCTATACAAAAGAATCTTATCTGGAATTAGTAGACAAGATCCGCAGACAGATTCCTGAAATATCACTTACAACCGATATTATTGTCGGTTTTCCCGGAGAAACAGAAGAAGATTTCTTAGAGACAATGGATGTAGTGAATCGGGTAAGGTTTGATACAGCATTTACATTTATATATTCCAAGCGCACCGGAACACCGGCGGCAACATTTGAGGATCACGCAACAAAGGAAGAGATCCAGAACCGTTTTGACCGTCTGATCAAGCGAGTATCAGAGATCAGCGGTGAGGAGATCTGCCGTTATAAAGGTCAGGTCATGCCTGTACTGATTGAAAGCGTCAGCGAACAGAATCCGGAACTCTTAACCGGTCGTCTGTCAAATAATATTCTGGTACATTTTAAAGGTGATCCGTCTATGATCGGCGAGATCCGGGATGTTTCGCTGGATGAATGTAAAGGCTTTTATTATATGGGAAATCTTGTATAAACCGAATTTATAGAATAGGGGTAAAAAACAGTGGCAGCTTTAACACCAATGATGCAGCAGTATATGGAAGTGAAGAATCAGTACAAGGACTGTATATTATTTTACAGACTTGGTGATTTCTATGAAATGTTTTTTGATGATGCCCTGACCGCATCCAAGGTTCTTGAGATCACTTTGACCGGAAGGGACTGCGGACAGCCGGAACGTGCACCGATGTGTGGCGTTCCATATCATGCCTGTGATGTCTACCTAAATAAGCTGATCGAGAATGGTTTTAAGGTAGCAATCTGTGAACAGGTTGAAGATCCAAAGCTTGCAAAAGGCATAGTAAAACGTGAGGTTATCCGGGTGGTAACACCGGGTACAAATATGTCAAATGCAATTCTTGATGAAACAAGAAATAATTATCTGATGAGTATTTTTGAAAACGATGGTGCATTCGGAATCTCACTGGTAGATATCACGACCGGTGAGTTTAAGACAGCGAGAGTTCCATCCTTATCAAAGCTTACGGATGAGATCAACAAATATTCTCCTGCCGAGATCATCGGCAATCATTCTTTCATGAATTGTGATCTGGATTTCGTTTATCTGAGGGAGAAAATGAAAATTTCCATTTCTGAAGCGCCGGAGCATTATTTCAATCAAATGCTATGTGAAGATGCAATTATGAGGCAGTTCGGCGTTAATAATATGGACGGGCTTGGACTGAAGGATTTCCCTGACTGTATCTTATCCTCCGGAGTCCTGCTTCAGTATCTGCATGAGACACAGAAGAATTTCCTTGCACATATCAATCATATCGTGCTGTATTCCATCGACGATTTCATGATTCTTGATTCCGCAACCAGAAGAAATCTGGAGCTTTGTGAGACACTTCGTGACAAGCAGAAACGAGGTTCTTTGTTATGGGTATTGGATAAAACCAAGACAGCAATGGGTGCGAGAATGCTTCGAAGCATGATCGAGCAGCCTTTGATATATAAAAAGGATATCGAAGCAAGACTTGATGCAATAGAACAGTTAAATAATGATATGATCAATCGTGATGAGATGCGGGAATATCTGAACCCGATCTATGATCTGGAACGACTGATGACAAGGATTTCCCTACGATCCGCAAATCCACGCGATATGATCGCATTTAAGACATCCCTTTCATATCTGCCGTATATCAGACAGCTTTTACAGATCTATCCGGATGGGCTTCTTGCAGATATTTATGAGAAAATGGATGAATTACAGGATATTTATGACCTGTTAGAGCGTTCGATCAACGACGATCCTCCGATACTGATCCGTGAAGGCGGTATTTTCAAGGATGGTTATCTGGAAGAAATTGATACTTTAAAATCGGCAAAGACAGATGGCAAGACATGGCTTGCAGAATTGGAGGAACGGGAAAAGCAGAAGACAGGAATAAAGAATCTTCGCATCAAGTTCAATAAAGTATTTGGCTATTATTTTGAGGTGACTAATTCCTATAAGGATCTGGTACCTGAATATTTTATAAGAAAACAGACACTTGCAAATTCAGAACGATATACAACAGAAGAACTGGACAATCTTGCAGGTTCGATTCTTGGTTCTGAAGATAAATTATATGCACTGGAATATGAAACCTATATTGCGCTCAGAGATAAGATTGCGGGTGAGATCCTGCGTGTGCAGAATACAGCAAGACAGATTGCTTTATTAGACTGTCTCTGTTCGCTGTCATATGTGGCATCTGCCAATCAGTTTGTTCGTCCGGAGATAAACGAAGATGGTGTAATTGATATCAAAGAAGGTCGCCATCCTGTCGTTGAGAAGATGATGAACAACGGTATGTTCATATCAAATGACACCTATCTGAATAATTTTGAGAGCAGGATATCGATCATAACCGGACCGAATATGGCTGGTAAATCCACCTATATGCGTCAGACGGCACTGATCGTTTTAATGGCGCAGATCGGAAGCTTTGTTCCTGCTGCTTCAGCAAATATCGGTATCTGTGATCGTATCTTCACCAGAGTAGGGGCATCCGATGATCTTGCAAGCGGGCAAAGCACTTTCATGGTAGAGATGAGTGAGGTTGCAAATATTCTTCGAAATGCAACGAAGAACAGTCTGCTGATCTTAGATGAGATCGGACGAGGAACCAGTACATATGACGGACTTAGTATTGCATGGGCAGTTGTGGAATATATCAGTAACAGTGAACTGCTTGGAGCAAAAACGTTATTTGCCACCCACTATCATGAGCTGACAGAATTAGAGGGTAAGTTATCCTCTGTAAATAACTACTGTATTGCAGTAAAAGAAGACGGTGATGATATCGTATTCTTACGAAAGATCGTAAAAGGCGGAGCGGATCGAAGCTATGGTATTCAGGTAGCTAAACTTGCCGGAGTACCGGATATCGTGATCAATCGTGCAAATGAGATCTGCAACCAGCTTATCGATACGGATATAACGACGAAATTAAAAGATATCAAGATAACAAATGATTTTCATAAAAGTGCTTCCGATACCCAGATGTCATTTCTGGCAAATCCGGAAGAGAGTGCTATTTTAGAGGAGATCAAGAATGCGGATCTATCCAACATGACACCGATGAAAGCATTGTTATACCTGAATGAATTACAGGAGCGAATCCGTTAAGGAGAACCTATGATTAAATTACTGGATCAATATACAATTGATAAGATCGCAGCCGGTGAAGTGATCGAGCGTCCCGGCTCGGTTATAAAAGAATTAGTGGAGAATTCCATCGATGCGGGTGCAACCGCGATCACCATCGAGATCAAGGAAGGCGGAATGAGTTTTATCCGTATCACAGACAATGGATGCGGTATCTCAAAAGAAGAAGTCCCGGTTGCCTTCCTTCGCCATGCAACCAGCAAGCTTCAGACGGCGGATGATCTGTTAAAGATCGCATCTTTAGGCTTCCGTGGCGAGGCGTTATCTAGTATAGCCGCAGTTGCCCAGGTAGAGCTGATCACCAAGCAGGAAGATGCGCTTACCGGAACCAGATATCAGATCCATGGCGGAAAAGAGATCTCAAATGAGGAAATCGGCGCACCGCTTGGTACAACGATCGTTGTAAGAAATCTGTTCTATAATACACCTGCCAGAAAGAAATTCATGAAGACGCCTGCAACAGAGGGCTCGTATATTTACGATCTTGTCTGCCGTATGGCAATGTCACATCCGGATGTTTCATTTAAGTTCATTATGAATGGGACAGATAAGCTATTTACATCCGGCAACGGCAGACTAAAAGAGATCATCTATCATATATATGGTAGAGATATTACGAATAACCTTCTGGAGATCAATGCAGCAAATGATCAGGTAAAGATCACAGGATATCTTGCAAAACCGAGTATATCCAGAGGTAACCGTTCATTCGAGGATTATTATGTGAATCAAAGGTATATAAAGAGCAATATATTAACAAAGGCAATCGAAGATGCATATCGTACCTTTGTTATGGTTCATAAATTTCCATTTACAGTTATCAATTTTGAGATTGATCCATCTCTGATCGATGTGAATATCCATCCTGCAAAACGGGAATTGAAGTTCATAAATGAACCGGATATGTATGATTTTACTTATATCAGCGTTAGAAAGGCCCTGTTATTTAATGAGCTGATCCCGACTGTTACACCGGGAAAGGATATGCGGCCGGAGACACTGGCAGAACGCAAAGTGGAGAAACGCCCGGAGCCATTCGAAGCTAACAGGAGAGCCGCAGAGCTTCCTCCGCAGCCGGCAAGGCCAGCGCAGCAGAAAAAGCCAAGCATGCCAATGCAACCGGCAAATTCAGGTATATCTGCTCAACCAACGCCGACACCATCTGTTACGATGGAAAACAGAAGTAGCTCGCCGGTTGAAATCCAATATTTGAAAGAAGATAACCAGTCTGGTAAAAATATCACAAATAATATGGTTGCTGAAAATATTGTTCCGTATTTGACACAACCGACAAAGGCAGCATTAAATCCTGCTGAAGCGAGTTTACAGACTAACGAAACATCAGAACAGAAGAAACAGGAACCGATCACCCCGGAAGCTAAGGTCAAATACGAGCAGATGGATATGTTTGAAGATAAGTTTCTGACCCCGGAAGCTAAGAAAAAGCACAGGATCATCGGACAGTTATTTAAGACATACTGGCTGATCGAGTATGAAGACAAGTTCTTTATCATGGATCAGCATGCCGCACATGAAAAGGTAAAATTTGAGGAATTAATGGCAAACTATAAGAATAAGACAGCCATTCCACAGTACCTGATGCCGCCTGCGATCGTATCCTTGAGCGGAACAGAATCAGAGTTCTTACGGGAAAATATGGAATTTTTCCAGAATCTGGGATTTCAGATCGAGGGCTTCGGAGGAAAGGAATATAAACTGTCAGCCGTTCCGGCAAATCTGTTCGGATTAGACGGCAGGGAACTGTTTCTGGAATTTATCGGAGAGTTATCCGAAAACGGACAGAAACAGACGATCGACACCTTTATCAGCAAACTTTCCACAATGGCGTGTAAAGCTGCGATAAAAGGGAATACTTCCATTAGCTTTAAGGAGGCAGACACCCTGATCGACCAGTTGATGAAGCTTGAAAATCCATATACCTGTCCGCATGGCAGACCAACCCTGATCTCCATGACAGAGACAGAACTGGAAAAGAAATTCAAACGAATTGTTTAGTAATTAAACTTATATAGAAACGGAGCAGCAAATGAAGCCTCTTGTTATATTAACCGGACCGACAGCCGTAGGTAAAACAAATCTGTCGATCGGTCTTGCAAAAAGAATAAATGGTGAGATCATTTCTGCAGATTCCATGCAGGTCTATCGAAAGATGGATATCGGAACTGCCAAGATCATGCCGGAGGAAATGGATGGAGTTCCCCATCATTTGATCGATGTATTAGATCCGAAGGAGCCGTTTAATGTTGTATTATTTAAAGAACTTGCAACAAAGGCGATGGATGAGATCTATGCCAGAGGACGGATACCTGTCATTGTCGGCGGAACCGGCTTTTATATTCAGGCAGTTTTATACGATATCCATTTCGATGAAAATGACGATGATAAAAGCTACCGTACGTATCTGGAACAGCTTGCGGAAAAACATGGAAATCTCTACCTTCATCAGATGCTTGAAAAAGTGGATCCGGCGTCAGCCGCAGCCATTCATTATAACAACCGCAAACGTGTGATCCGGGCATTGGAATTCTATAAAGAGACAGGAATCCCGATCTCCGAACATAACGAGAAAGAATCCAAACGGATTTCTCCATATAATTTTGAATATTTTGTGTTAAATGATGCAAGATCAAAATTATATGATAGAATAGACAGGCGAATTGACATCATGGTAGAACAGGGATTGATCGAAGAGGTAAAGGCATTAAAGGATCAGGGATATACAAAAGATCTAATATCCATGCAGGGACTTGGATATAAAGAGATCCTCGATTATCTGGATGGTGTAACATCTCTGGATGAAGCCCTCTATATCTTAAAACGTGATACCAGACATTTTGCCAAGCGTCAGATCACATGGTTTAAGAGGGAAAAAGAAGTCACCTGGGTGGATAAGAGTGAATTCACATCAGAAGATACCATTATGGATTTCATGCTTGAACAGTTGCGGTCAAAGGGAATTATTTCATAAAATAAAATGGAGCAGATAAAATGAACACATTATTAAAAGATTATTATACATCCTTACACATTGATGAACGGGTATTTGATTTCTGTCAGAAGATTGAAGACAGCTTAAAGGACCGTTTTGCAGCGATCGATGCCATTTGTGAAATCAACCAGATGAAGGTCATCAAAGCCATGCAGGATAATCGTCTGGCAGAAGCGCATTTTGCAGGTTCCTCCGGATATGGTTATACCGATGACGGACGAGATGCACTCGAACGGATCTATGCAGATGTATTCCATACGGAAGATGCGCTGGTCCGTTCTCAGATCACCTGTGGAACACATGCGATCTGTACGGCGTTATTTGGTAACTTAAGACCGGGAGATGAACTGCTTGCAATTTCAGGAAAACCATATGATACGATGGATGAGATCATCGGACTTCGCCCTTCACCGGGTTCTTTGGCAGAATATGGTGTTACATACGCCCAGGTAGATCTGACACCGGAAGGAGAGTTTGATTTTGACGGAATCCGAAATGCGATCAATGAACACACAAAGCTTGTAGAGATCCAGCGTTCCAAGGGTTATGCCGTACGTCCGACTTTATCCTGTGAGAAGATCGGAGAAGCAATCGCATTTGTAAAGAGTATCCGTCCGGACATCATCTGTATGGTAGATAACTGTTATGGCGAATTTGTGCAAGATAAAGAACCAACAGACTATGGCGCAGATCTGATCGCAGGTTCCCTGATCAAGAATCCGGGTGGCGGACTGGCTCCGATCGGTGGTTATATCTGTGGTAAGAAGGAATATGTGGAAAATGCCGCATACCGTCTTACAACTCCGGGACTTGGCAAAGAGGTTGGTGCATCTTTAAATAATACGAAGGCTTTTGCACAGGGCTTATTCATGGCTCCATCGGTTACGGCAAGTGCTTTAAAGGGTGCGATCTTTGCTGCAAATGTATATGAAAATCTTGGTTTTAAGACAGTTCCGAATAAGACAGAGGATCGTTTTGATATCATACAAGCAGTTGAACTTCAGACACCGGAACGTGTAGTTGCTTTCTGTGAAGGAATTCAGGCGGCTGCACCGGTTGACAGCTATGTAAAGCCTGTACCATGGGATATGCCGGGATATGATTCTCCTGTCATCATGGCGGCCGGTGCATTTGTATCCGGTTCTTCAATTGAACTTAGTGCGGATGCCCCTATGAGAGAACCGTATGCTGTATATTTTCAGGGAGGGCTTACCTATCAGCATGCAAAATTTGGAATTGTAATGACATTGCAAAAAATGGTAGAAAATAACCTTATAGTGTGGTAGATTATTTTAGAACAAAAGCCGAAAAGAAAAAACGGTAAATACTCCTTACCGATTCGTGGAGAGACGGAGACGAAGGAGGAAAAATGAGATCAGAATTTACAATGAAAGATATGGCGGAATGTGAACGCCCATATGAGAAATGTCTGTTGGAAGGTGCAGCCGTCTTATCAGATGCGGAACTTCTGGCAGTCATACTTCGATGTGGAAGCAGACATGGGAATGCTTTGTTGACTGCGCAGAAAATATTAGCTGCACACCCGGTTCATAAAGGGATCATCGGATTGAATTATCTGTCGGTTGATGATCTTATGAATGTTGATGGTATCGGAAAAGTAAAAGCAATTCAGATGCAGTGTATCGCTGAGTTGTCCAGAAGAATGGCAAGATCAGAACACCGGTCAGGAGTTACCTTTGGTAATCCGAAAAGTATTGCAGACTATTATATGGAGCGCACCAAATATTTGTGCAAAGAACAGGTATATGTATTAATGTTTGATTCGAGCCATCATTTGTTAAAAGAGTGTCGACTGTCAGAGGGAACGGTCGATCATGCAGTTGTATCGCCGAGGGATATTTTTATTGATGCATTAAAATATCAGGCTGTATATATCGTACTATTGCATAATCATCCCTCAGGGAATCCGGAACCCAGCAACCCGGATATTCTTCTGACCAAGCGTGTGGAGGAAGCGGGAAAAACACTGGGGATACGTTTATCGGATCATATTATATTAGGGAATAATTGTTTTGTCAGCCTGGCAGAAAGAGGAATCATAGAATGAGACGACGTAATCGTAAAAGAATAGAAATTACACCAAAATATTTTTTGCTGGCACTTACAATCTTGTGTGTGGTGCTGATGGTTACTTCTTTATTTTTTGATGGAATGATGTCATCCGTCAGAAATGTAACTAATACTTTTATTGTACCGATGCAAAAGGGAGTTAATACAGTAGGTACATGGGTTGAATCCAAGGTAGAAGCCTTCCACAATTACGAGAGTGTAGTAACTGAAAATGAACAGCTTAAGGAGAAGATATCTTCCTACGAAACAAAGCTTGCGCAGTATCAGCAGGATTCCTATGAGCTTGACCGGCTTCAGAAATTATATGAATTAGATGCTCTTTATACAGATTATGAAAAGACCGGAGCCCGCGTAATCTCAAAGGATACCGGCAACTGGTTTGATGTCTTTTATATCGATAAAGGTACAAAGGATGGCTTATCTGTTGGATGTAATGTCCTGTATGGTAACGGACTCTGTGGTATCATAACAGAAATCGGTGAATCCTATGCAAAAGTTCGTACGATTATTGATGATACATCAAATGTTAATGCCATGATCCTTCCAAGCAGATCCATCTGTAATGTGTCAGGAAGTCTGACGAATTACGCAGACGGATATATGATTGCTGAAAATATTGATAAAGATGCCGAAATATCGGAAGGAGATCAGGTTGTAACATCCTATGTCTCAAACAAATATCTTTCAGGTATTAATATTGGTTATGTGTCAAAGGTTGAGAGTGATTCCAACAATCTGACGAAGACTGCCTATATTATACCTGCTGCCGACTTCTCAAACATCGAAGAAGTACTCGTAATTTTACAGACTAAGAAAAATATCACGGATTAACAGAAAGAAGTGTAACATTGAAAAGAGTAATAATACTTGGAATATTAATAACAATATGTTTTGTTTTGCAGACTGCCCTTTTCCCGTTTCTTGAAATAGCAGGTATTGCACCGGATCTTATGCTGATCCTTACTGTTTCCTTCGGACTGATGCGGGGAAGAAAAGAAGGTATGCTGGTTGGGTTTTTCTGTGGTTTTTTATATGATGTATATTTTGGATATGCCATCGGACCATTTATGATCTTATATATGATTCTTGGCTATTGTAACGGTTTTTTCCACAGACTTTATCTGGTAGAAGATGTTCTTCTTCCAATAATTATAATCTTAGTTGATGATCTTATTTTTAATTTTGCAACCTATGTAATTTTCTTCCTTATGCGGAACAGACTGGAGTTCGCAACTTATTTAAAAGATATCATATTACCCGAAATGATCTACACAGCACTTATCACGTTGATCGTATTCAAGTTTTTTGCATTTGTAAATAAGACATTGAAAAAAATGGAAAAAGCAAGTGAATGATCCGGCAATTGTTTGATCATATGATCGTGAAAGGAACGTAAGAATGTTTAAAGAATTTTTCAGTTTGATAAAAGAATCAATAATTGAACATGTCAAGCATCGTCTGTTTGTTGTAACGGTCTTGTTTCTGGTTCTATTTGGAATACTTATATATCGTTTGTTCGATCTGCAGATCGTAAATGGCAAAAAATATCAGGAGAGTTTTACTTATAAATCCGTAAAGACAGTAGCGGTAAAAGCGACCAGGGGAAATATATACGATTGTAACGGAAAGCTTCTGGCTTATAACGAAGCATCCTATACTTTATCTTATATAAGTGGAACGGACCTGACGGAAGCGGCTGCCGCAAAGGAAACGACTTCGAATGAATTGCGTAATGACATAGTATATAAAACTATTCTGATCCTTGAACAAAACGGAGATAAGATGTCAGTAAGTCTTCCTCTGAAGTTAACCTCGAAGGGCTTTGAATTTACTGTATCCGGAAATACGTTAAATACTTTTTTAATGAATGTATATGGTGCAAGCTCTGTCGACAGTCTGACAGAAGAGCAGGCGTCTTCAACTGCCGATGATATATTTAAATATATGCGTGGAAAAGATTTATTCAATATCTCCGAAACATATTCCGATGAGGCGGCATTAAAGATCCTCGCGGTACGATATGAGATATGGCTGAATCGTTACCAGCAGTATATGTCTGTTCAGCTTGCTGATGGTATCAGTGAAGAAAGCTATGCAGCAATCAAAGAAAATTCGGATGAACTTCTCGGCATGGAGGTAAGTGTTGAATCACATCGTGTATATAATGATTCTGTATATTTTGCTCAGATCATGGGTTACATCGGAAATATCTCCAATGAGGAACTGGAAAAATATAATGAGACTCTGGATGATTCAGAAAAATACGGTGCAAATGATATGGTCGGTAAAATGGGACTTGAAAGTGAGTTTGAATCTTATCTGCGCGGCAAAGATGGATATCAGAAGATGTATGTCGATAATATGGGTAAGGTAATAGAAGTGATCGATTCCAAAGATCCTGTCGCAGGTAATGATATCTATTTGACAATTGATTCCGATCTGCAAAAATATTGTTATAATGCGCTTGAAACAGAAATTGCATCCATTCTTCTTGCCCATATAAAGAATGTAACAACATCCACGGATAAGGATGATATTCCAATCACCGATGTATATTTTGCTTTATTTGATAATAATGTTATAAGTATTGATGACCTTGCGGCAAAAGATGCATCTGAACTGGAACAGTCCGTTAATTCTTACTTCCAGTCCGCAAAACAAAATACACTTTCAAGACTGGATGATATATTAAACGTCAGCCATACTCCATTACATGATCTGACATTACAGTATCAGGATTATATGGAATTTATCTGTGAACAGTTAAGTGAGATGGGAATTTACAACCCGAGCAAGATTGACAAATCTGATGCTGCTTATGTTTCGTATATAAACAACAGTATTTCGCTGTGCGAATATCTGAAATATGCGATCAGCCAGGGCGCCATCGACATCTCCGGCATATCAACAAAGAGCGATTATTATGATACAGATGAGATTTACAACGTACTGACAGAATATATCTTAAAAGAATTTGAAAATAATACCAGTTTCGACAAACTTGTTTTTAAATATATGATAATATCAGGAGAACTTACAGGAAGTCAGGTAATTAACCTGTTATATGACCAGGGTATCCTTAATATGGCAACAGACGCAGATTATTCCGATTATAAAGCCGGTGTTATGGGAAGCTATGACTTCATATGTAAAAAAATTAAAAATCTTGAGATTACTCCGGCAATGCTGGCACTTGATCCTTGCTCCGGTTCAATTGTCGTTACGAATCCGAATAATGGGACAGTTAAAGCAATGACAAGTTATCCAAGCTATGATAATAATCGTCTTACCAATATGATTGATGCAGATTATTATTCGAAGATTACGACAGACAAAACAACACCAATGTACAGTAGGGCAACTATGCAGCAGACAGCGCCCGGTTCTACATTCAAAATGATCACCGCATTTGCCGGTATGAATGAGGGCGTTATCGGGGTCAACGATGTGATCCAGACCAAAGGATACTTTGATAAAACAGAGACACCTGCTAAATGTTGGATTTATCCGTCTGCACATGGAACAATCGGTATATCTAAGGCAATTGAGGAATCCTGTAACTATTTCTTCTATGAACTTGGATATCGGATGGCAACAAAAGATACAGGAACCTACAGCGATATCACCGGTGTGGAACGGCTTCAGAAATATGCAGGTATGTTTGGATTTGACAGCACATCAGGCATTGAACTGCCTGAAAGTAAACCTCAGATATCAGATGCGGATTCAATCCGTACTGCGATTGGACAGGGTACGAATAACTTCACTGCAACTCAGCTTGCCCGGTATGTTACAACCCTTGCAAACAGCGGCACATGTTATGACTTAAGCCTTGTTTCGGAAATAAAGGATATTGATGGCAATGTTGTATATAAAAATGAGCATAAGGTTCATAACCAACTTGATTTTCCTGCAGAACAATGGAATGTTGTAAGACAGGGTATGCGACAGGTTGTTTCCGTTCATACAAGCAGCAGTGCACTGATCAATCAGATCAATGTCGCAGTAGCAGGCAAAACAGGTACTGCCCAGCAGAGCGAAGCCAGACCGAACCATGCGTTATTTGTATCATTTGCACCATATGAAAATCCTGAGGTAACGGTTACAAGTGTAATACCATTTGGATATTCTTCCGGTAATGCAGTCGAGCTTTCAGGTCTCGTATATGCATATTTGTATGATCCTGATGTTCTTGAGAATACAACTATTACCGGTAACAATGCACTTTCCGATTAAATTCCTGATTGAATATAACAATTTGGATATCAGATACACCAGATAAAAGAGCCTTGGTTTGCAGGCATTTTATTATGATGAGGGATTGAATATGAATACCGACGTTGTTATGAAGGCAAACAGCCATGGAATACGTATCATTCTGAATGAAGATAATTCAATGGAACAGATTCTTTCTGATATCAGAGAGAAATTATACAGTCAGGAAGTATTTTTGAAAAAAAGCGGAAGAGTACCGGTTACATTTGAAGGGAGACTGTTATCCTCCGGAGAAGAGGAACAGATCCTATATGAATTGAATCATCTTCCAAATACCGAAGTGGAATTCTGTCTGGAAGCTTCAAAACAGGATCTGTGTAGTCAGATCGATATTCCACCTCACAGAGCAAAGAGTCCACCTGAAAAAAAACAAGTCAAAAAAAATGTTCAAAAGAAATTGTCTGACAAACAGTTTTCAACAATAGAAAAAAAAGCATTACCACCGGATATATTTAAGAATGATACGATTCAGTTTTTTTACGGGAATTTACGAAAAGGTCAGACATTGGAGGTAAAAAAGAGTATAATCATACTCGGAAATATAGAGAAAAAAGCAACGATTATTTCGAATGGAAATGTCATTGTTCTCGGAAAACTTTCAGGAAACGTGATTGCCGGACAGGATCACTTAAAAAACAGATTTGTTCTGGCTCTTCAGATGGAGCCGGTTCATATAAAGATCGGTTCAGCTGTTTATAATAAAACAAAACAGAACCGAAAACAATTTCATACAGATGATGCGATGATGGCAAGCTGCGAAAATGGACAACTTCTTTTTCAGGCGCTGTCACAGACTTCACTTTAAGATAAAATTTCAAAGCATATTTTAAAACAGGAAAAGATATTGACGGAGGTGTTTTATGAGTGAAGTAATTGTTGTTACATCAGGAAAGGGAGGAGTTGGCAAGACAACTACATCAGCCAACATCGGAACCGGACTGGCAGGGTTGAAAAAGAGAGTCGTTATGATAGATACCGATATTGGTCTCAGAAATCTGGATATTGTCCTTGGACTGGAAAACCGGATTGTATATAACCTTGTTGATGTTGTAGAAGGAAACTGTCGGTATAAACAGGCTTTGATCAAGGATCGGAACAACCCGGATCTTTTTCTGATGCCATGCGCACAGACAAGAGACAAGACTGCAGTTTCACCGGAACAGATTATAAAGCTTGTCGACGAAATGCGGGCTGATTTTGATTATATTATTATCGACTGTCCGGCCGGAATCGAACAGGGATTTAAAAATGCTATTGCCGCAGCAGATCGTGCCATCGTAGTTACTACACCGGAGGTATCTGCAATTCGTGACGCGGATCGTGTTATAGGATTATTAGAAGCAAATGAAATAGACAAGATCGACCTTATCATAAATCGTATCCGTTATGATATGGTGAAAAAAGGTGATATGATGTCTGTAGATGATGTTGTCGATATTCTTGCAGTAAACTTGCTTGGGGTTATCCCGGATGATGAGCAGATTGTTATTTCAACGAATAAAGGAGAACCACTCGCGGGAAGTAATACCATATCAGGAAATGCTTATATCGATATTTGCAGACGGATACTTGGTGACAGCATTCCTCTTACAGATTTTAATGTTTTTAAACGAAAACCTTTTAAGCGTTTATTCAGAAAAAAACATGCATAAAGGGGTGAAGTTTAATATTATGAAAGAAAACAGAGCAGTATCGAATGTGATAAGCTATAATTCCGGGCATTATGCCAGAGAACGATTAAAAAATATATTAATGGCTGATCGAATAGGTTGTACTCCGGATGTCGTAACAAGAATTCGGGATGATATGCGAAAATGCGTTGCGGCCTATGTTAATATCGATTCAGCAAATATGACAGTACAGCTTTCGGATTCATTTATCATTGCACGAATCCCGGTTGTAGGAATACATATGAAAAAGGACAAAGAAAAAGATGAAACACATGAAACAGATGGACATGTCAACGGGAAAAAAATACAGTCTGATCAACTATAATTTTAAGCTTGTATTATTTGTGATCGCAGCTATGATTATGGGAACAATCACAATCTGCAGCGTTCGACCGGATTTTCAGACGAAACAGTTGATCGGTGTAGGCGCATGTGTAATTGGAATGATCATTGTATCATTGATCGATTACAATTTTATATGCAAATATTATATGATCCTTTATGCAGGAAATATACTTTTGCTTCTGCTAGTTCTGTTGGTCGGTTCCGGAGGAGGAGATCAGGGTGTTCGCCGTTGGTTCTATATATCAGACTCTTTCACAATACAGCCATCAGAATTTGCTAAAATTATTTTGATCATTTGTACAGCAGTTTTTCTGGAAAAAAACTACGAAGATTTGAACACGCCAAAGGTACTTGCAAAGCTTGCGGTATTTTTGGCTGTTCCTGTTGGTCTGATCGTGGCAGAACCCGATTTGTCTACCTCGATCTGTATTATGGTCACACTATTTATTGTTATATTTGTAGCAGGACTCAGTTTGAAACTCATAGGTATTATGATCCTGATTCTTGTTCCATGTTTTGGTGGATTTATCTGGTATATCCAACAGGATAATCTGCCTCAGTTTTTGAAAACTTATCAGATTAATCGTATTCTGGGACATATATACGGAAGTGAATATGGTGCATCCTCCGATCAACAGGATAATTCAGTTATGGCGATCGGTTCCGGTCAGTTATCCGGTAAGGGTATTAATAACTCAACCGTAGCAACCGTTAAGGATACGAACCTGATATCTGAGCAGCAGACAGACTTTATCTTCTCGGCAGTAGGTGAAGAATTAGGTTTTATTGGAAGTGTGATTATTATTGCAATTTTATGCCTGATAGTGTTACAATGTATTCGGGTTGCTAGGCACGCAAAGGACAAAAAGGGTATGTATATAGCAGCGGGAATCGGTTCACTGGTTGCTTTTCAGACATTCATTAATATCGGAGTTGCAACTGCGTTATTACCGAATACAGGCCTTCCGCTTCCGTTTATCAGTTACGGACTTAGTTCTCTTGTAAGTATGAGTGCCGGTATTGGATTGGTATTAAATATAAATCTGCAAAAGAAGAAATACTAGGAGGAGAGTTATGAATATAGGGTTAATAGCACACGATGCGAAGAAAAAACTGATGCAGAACTTCTGTATTGCTTACAGAGGAATTTTAAGTAAAAATGATTTATATGCGACAGGAACAACGGGACGATTGATTGAGGAGGTTACCAATCTGAACGTTCATAAATATATTGCGGGACATTTGGGTGGTGAACAGCAGTTAGGTTCACAGATTGAGAACAATGATATTGATATGGTTATTTTTCTCCGGGATCCTTTGCATCCAAAGGCACATGAACCGGATATCAACAATATCTTTTTATTATGTGATATGCATAATATTCCGCTTGCAACAAATCTTGCAACTGCAGAGCTCCTGATCAAAGCTTTAGACCGAGGAGATCTCGACTGGCGGGAATTTTATAAATAATTTGGAG
>ERZ1031347.553-NODE-553-length-16301-cov-4.918626_pt1 | contig 16301 bp, 9 predicted proteins | sample MGYA00517106_ERZ1031347 | MGnify/ENA primary metagenome ERZ1031347 (study PRJEB33719, sample SAMN04261392) | wastewater metagenome | biome: periurban shantytown; feature: human; material: feces | host: Homo sapiens | place: Peru: Lima | collected 2012-07-19 ...
AAAAAGTGAAAAAACAAGGTATTATTTTGTGTTATTGTCCGAATAAGAGAAAAAATTCAGGATAATTATATGAAATACAATGGCCCGTGTGCAGACACAGCCGGATCTGCCGGGGAAGGTCTGCGGAAAAAAGGAGGAACATCAATGAGAAAAAGAAACAAAGTCGTTTCTCTGCTTCTGGCAGGATGCATGGCAGTCGGTCTTCTGGCCGGATGCGGAAGCAGCGGAGAGACACAGGTAGCAACTGCTGACAATGCCACGGCGGCATCAACCAGTACTGGAGCAGCAGATTCAGCAGCACCGGAGACTGCAGGCGAAGTGGACGGACAGATCAATCTTCGTGCAGTAGCCTTTGGAAACAATTTCGATGTGCAGGATATGGGATGGCGCTGGATGATGGGAGAGTGCTACGAAGGACTGATGCGTGACGTGGCAGATGAAAACGGAGACCGTTTCGAGTATGCCGGTGCAGAATCCATGGACGTATCCGATGACGGACTGGTTTATACTTTCCATCTGAGAAAGGATGCCAAATGGTCCGACGGACAGCCGGTTACCGCAGCAGATTATGAGTACGGCTGGAAACGTCTGTTAAATCCGGAATACGGCTATTCCTATTCTTTCTACCTGTTCAACGTAGTAGGAGCAGAGGAGTATTATAACGGACAGGGCTCTGCCGATGAGATCGGAATCAAGGCAGTGGACGATTACACCTTCGAGGTTACCTTAAAGGTAGCGGATCCGACCTTCCAGTCCAAGCTGGTAGCAACTCCGCTTTACCCGACCCGTCAGGATGTCGCAGAGGCAGCCGGAGACCAGTGGGGAAAAGACTGGACAAAATGTGTCTACAACGGACCGTTTGCCATGACCAACCTGGTAGAAGATAACTCCATGACATGGGTGAAAAATGACCAGTACTGGGATAAGGACAACGTAAAACTGAATCAGGTAAACTGGTACTGTGTAGCAGAGAACGCAACAGCAGCAACCATGTTCGATAACGGACAGCTGGACGTTTTCGATGCAGCAGGCGATTACATTGCAAAATATGACAAAGAAGTAGAAGCAGGCAATATGCAGACCATGACCACCGAGTACCCGGGAACTATGGTTCTGTGCTACGAGCAGTCTGAGGGCGGAAAATCCGGTCTGATGAAAAACGTAAACATCCGCAAGGCAATTTCCTACTCCATCAACCGTGAGGAGATGGTATCAGCTGTTTACGGAAGATACACCGCAGCTTACGGCTTCGTTTCCCCGGCGATCACGCTCGACGGAACTTCCTACCGCAAGCAGGCGTCGGAGACCATGAAAGAGGAATATGAGCAGTATGCAGGAGATGCAGACAAGTTAAAAGCACTGTTCCAGAAAGGCCTTGATGAGCTTGGTATCACCGACAAACCGGAAGACATCACCATTACACTGCTGTCCCAGGGTTCTGCTACCGAGAATCAGCTCGAGAGAGAGTACCTGCAGCAGTCCATTTCCCAGAATCTGGGCGTAAAGGTAGAGCTGAACACCGTTGGCGATTACCAGATGTTTGCAAACGAGCGCGATAACAAGAACTACGATATTTTTGTAGGCGGATGGTTCAGCGATTACAACGATCCGCTGGATTTCCTGAACGTCATGAAGACAGGCGTTTATGATTCCTACGGCCTCTATAGCAACAGCGAGTACGACAGCCTGATCGACTCTCTGACCGGAGAGAACGACAACGCAAAACGCCTTGAGATTTACCAGAAGCTGGAAGATCTGCTGGTTGCACAGGATTGTGGTGTTGCACCGCTGTACTACTCTGATAAACATTACTATTATCAGAACTGGGTAAAAGATTTCTACACATCCTCCTTCGGCGCAAGCCAGGAGCTTTACAGAGCATCTGTACAGAAATAAAAAAGCAGCAAAACAGAAGAAATGAGGGAAGAAGGGCTTATGAAACAATAGGCTCTTCTTTCGCTATCATAATAAAAATTCCGGTCGGAAAAGACCGGACAGGGAGAGGATTTTTATGCCAAAATATTTACTGCGCCGTTTTGCAGAAATGCTGATCACACTGTTTCTGATTGCAACGGCCACGTTTTTCCTTCTGGAAGCGGTTCCGGGGGATCCGCTGACGGAGCGTGCGAGCAAGCTCTCGCCGACCGTAAAGGAAAACCTCTATAAGCGCTACGGCCTCGACAAGCCGATGATGGAGCGCTATGTGATCACAATGAAGGGAATCTGCAAGGGAGAGTTCGGAGAATCTGTTGTCTATGCAGGACAGACGGTACAGAAGCTGATTCATGACCGTCTTCCGGTATCCGCCCGTCTTGGTATCCAGCAGGTGCTGGTCGGTATCACGATCGGTCTGCTGCTTGGAATTCTTGCGGCAATGAGGAGGGGAAGCTTCTGGGACTATATGGTGATCGCCCTGTCGGTCCTCTTGATTTCCATTCCGAACCTGATCTTTGGTCTGATGCTTCAGAAAATTTTCGCAGGTAACCTGAAGGTTCTGCCGACGATCGGCTGGCCTGCGGGAAAGGATCTGTGGTTCGGAGGATGGGAATACACGATTCTTCCGACCCTGACAGGATGCTTTTCTTATATCGCAACGTATGCGCGTCTGCTGAAAACCTCGATGCTCGATGTGATCAATCAGGATTACGTGCTGACTGCTGAATCGAAGGGCTTAAGCCGCGGACAGATTATCTGCCGCCATATCCTTCGGAACTCGTTTATCCCGGTTATCACACAGCTTCCGATGTCGGTTGCCATGTGTATCACAGGCTCCTTCTTCATCGAGAGCATCTTTTCCATCCCGGGAATCGGACAGTATTATGTGACGGCGGTCAATAACCAGGATCTTTCCATTATCATGGGAGAGACGGTTATTATCGCAGCACTTTACATCGGTGTTCTCTTTATCACGGACCTGCTGTACGTGGTCGTTGACCCGAGAATCAGTCTGACAGGAAAGAGCAGATAAGGAGGATATTATGGCAGCATTAACACCGGAAAAATTTAAAGTAATAGGATACACCGAGGAAGATGCGAACCGGATTGACCGCCCGACCATTTCCTACTGGCAGGATGCCTGGAGACGGCTCCGCAAAAATCCGATCGCAATGGGATCTCTTGTTGTGCTCGGCATTCTGCTTGTCATGGTCATCATCGGACCGCATATCAAAGGATATGATTATGTATCCATGAATATCGCCGAGAAAAACCAGGGCGTATCGTCAAAATACTGGTTTGGAACCGACAACCTGGGACGTGACCTCTTCTCAAGAGTCTGGGTCGGCGCGCGGGCATCACTGATCATCGCGATCGTTGCAACGGCAATCAAACTCATCATCGGAACGGTATATGGCGCGCTGATGGCACATTTCGGCGGCTGGGTCGATGAGGTTCTGATGCGGATCATCGAGGTTATCAACTCGATTCCGTCTCTGCTTCTTACGATTCTGATCATGATGATTCTTGGAAATAACCTGTTTGCACTTCTGGTCGCGCTTAGTGTCACCGCATGGTGTAACACGGCACGTCAGGTGCGCGGTATGATCAAACAGCTCCGTGAGACGGAATACGTTTACGCGGCGGAGGTGCTCGGTGCAAAACCGCTCCGCATCATCTTAAAACACTATGTACCGAATATGCTGGGTATCCTGATTCTGGATACGGCGACGGCAATCCCGATGTTTATTTTTACGGAGGCAGGTCTTAGCTTCCTCGGCATCGGCCTCAAGGCACCATCGATCAGCCTTGGTGTCCTGATTTCGATGGGACAGCAGAACATGGATTTCTATCCGTCACAGCTTCTGTTCCCATGTCTCGTGCTCTGTATCATCGTTATGGCATTCAACCTTCTGGGAGACGGCCTTCGCGATGCCCTTGATCCGAGACTTCGCCAGTAATAAGTGGGAGATAACGATATGAACGAACAAAACAATCCGATTCTGGAAGTAAAAAACTTAAGAGTCTCTTATCACACCTATGCCGGTGAAGTAAAGGCAGTCCGCGGTGTACAGTTTTCTCTCGAGAAAGGTCAGGCGCTCGCAATTGTGGGCGAATCCGGCTGCGGAAAATCTGTAACGGCGAAATCCATCATGGGCCTCATCAAGGCCCCGCAGGGTGAGATTAAAGAGAACAGTGAAATTCTCTATCATGGAGAGAATATTCTGAAATACAACAAAAAACAGTGGCAGCATTACAAAGGCGGCGAGTGTGCAATCATTTTCCAGGATGCGCTGGCTTCCTTAAATCCGACGATGCGTGTCGGAAAACAGATTATGGAAAATCTGATGGGCCACAAAAACATGACAAAACAGGAAGCGGCAAAGGAGGCTGTCGAGATGCTGCGCATGGTCGGCATCCCGGAGCCGGAAAAACGTGTCAGACAGTATCCGCACGAATTTTCCGGCGGTATGCGTCAGCGTGTTATGATCGCGATTGCATTTGCCTGTGATCCGAAAATTCTGATCTGTGACGAGCCGACGACCGCGCTCGATGTGACAATTCAGGGACAGATTCTCGATATTATCAAGAATCTGCAGAAGAAAAATCAGACATCCGTCATCATGATCACACATGATCTCGGTGTTGTGGCAAATATCGCACAGAAGATTGCTGTCATGTATTCCGGCATCATCGTGGAGAGCGGAACGTGTGAGGACATTTTCTATCGTCCGCGTCACCCGTATACCTGGGCGCTGATCCGTTCCGTACCGCGTCTGGATCTGAAAAACAAGCAGGAACTCGCGACAATTCCGGGAACTCCGCCGGATCTTTTAAACCCGCCGGTCGGATGTCCGTTCTGCACGCGGTGCAGCTACTGTATGCCGATCTGTAAGGAAGAGATGCCGGAGGCAACGGAATTCGGCGGCGAGCATAAGGCTGCCTGCTGGCTCCATCACCCGATGGCACCAAAAGTAGAAATGCCAAATCTGGAAGGAGGAGAACTGTAATGGAAAATAACGAAAAAGAAGTGCTTTTTTCCGTTTCCCATCTGAAGAAATATTTTCAGGTCGGAAACCATGCGACCTTAAAGGCCGTGGATGATGTCTCCTTCGAAATTTACAAGGGTGAGACACTTGGAATGGTTGGCGAGTCCGGATGTGGAAAGACGACGTGCGGCCGTACCTGCATCGGCCTGTATGACAAGACAGACGGACAGGTGCTCTACAAGGGAACCGATGTCCATGCATTAAACGGAAAAGAGCGGTTTGCCTTCAAAAAACAGGTGCAGATGGTCTTCCAGGATCCGTATGGATCGCTCGACCCACGTATGACCGTTGCCGACATCATCGGCGAGGGCATCGACATTCACCATCTGGCAAAGAATAAGAAAGAGCGCCAGGAGATGATCTACAAATATCTGGAGCTGGTCGGACTGAACCGCGAGCATGCGAACCGTTTCGTGCACGAGTTTTCCGGCGGACAGCGCCAGCGAATCGGTATCGCGCGTGCGCTTGCCGTGCAGCCGGAGTTCATCGTTCTCGATGAGCCGATCTCCGCACTCGACGTTTCGATTCAGGCGCAGATCGTCAACCTGCTTGTGGACTTACAGAAGAAGATGGGTCTGACCTATCTTTTCGTTGCGCATGATCTGTCGATGGTCAAACATATTTCCGACCGTGTGGCGGTTCTGTATCTGGGAACGCTCGTCGAGCTGACGACATCCGAGGAGCTGTACGCCAACCCGCGCCACCCGTACACACAGGCACTGCTCTCCGCGATTCCGATTCCGGACCCGAAAGTAGAGGCAGAGCGCGACCGCAAAAAAATCCGCCTCGAAGGCGAGGTGCCGAGCCCGATCAACACGAAGCCGGGCTGCAAATTCCAGGGAAGATGCAAGTACGCAAAGGACATCTGCCGACAGCAGATGCCGGAATTAAAAGACGTGGGCAACAATCACTTTGTGGCATGTCATTTCTGCGATGCGTTAGAAGAAAATAAGGAATTATAAAACATGGAAAAGATAAAGAACATCTGCCGTGATCTCGGCAAAGCATTTACAATCGGCCTGCTCTCCGGCGGCGCTGCGGCAGCTGTGCTGCTGCTGGGAGGATTCCTCTTTGGGGGATTCACGTTCCGCGCTGCCCTTGAGGCGGCGAAAGACGGCCTGCTGCTGATCGCGGCCCTCGGCATGTTCGTGATCGCCGGAATGCTGATGGTAAAAGGCAAAAACCCGGAGAAATTCACGCAGAAGGAAAAATGGCGCGTCCACTTTGCCGTGCTCGGATATAAGAGTGTGTTCGCAGTTCTCTGCGTTTCCTGGGTGCTGTGGGCGGCAGCGGCGGATTATCTTTTGTATCGGATGTGAAAATAGTTTCTATAAATAAAAAGAGAATTTTGCAGACTGTAAAAATGAGGTCCGGCAAAATTCTCTTTTTTCGTTTAGTCGTTATTCGTCTTCGAGACGGGAGATAACCATCTCCATGGATTTCTGATATTCTTCATCCGAAGAATTGTAGAACAGCATCAGATCGAGGCAGCTGCTCATTTTCTTCAGTGCTTCCGGGATGGAGTAGTCGATCGTTTTCACATATTCATCCCAGTGCTCCAGCTTCCACGTATCGCGCACGGAGTTGCGGTCGATCATGCGCTGGTGGCAGATCTCCGGTTTTGTGACAACCCAGATCACAACAAGCTTTGCCCCATGGTCAGCGAGCTTTTTGGAGAAGTCTTTCAGGAACTTCTCATCATGCACTTCGCGTGTGAATGGTGCGTTGATCAGCACAATATCGTCATACTCGAGTGCTTCCAGTCCGAAATTGACCGTTACTTCATATTCATAATCGCGGATATTCTCCTCGAAGAAATCAGAACTGCGGTTGATTTCCTGTCCGCCCGCTTTGAAAACGCGGTTCGACAGCGGAATGACCGTATCCTTGTCGAGATAAACAACGTGTTTCAGCTCCTTGGCGAGCTGTTTTGAAATGTATGTCTTTCCGCACGCCGGCGGCGAGGTTACGAGGATCATCTTTTTCATCGTTTGTATGTCTTCCTTTCCAGTTGAATAAAAAAAAATCACTCCTAGCATTATAGAAAATTTGGGAAAAAATTGCAAGAGAAAAGACGGTTGTGCCGGAGAAAAAATTGTCTTATAATAAAATAAGATTTTTATGCCATCACGGAGAAAATAAATGGAGGAAAGACAATGAGCAGAGCAAATACACGAGTTGTGAAAATCGGCGACCGAGTCATCGGAGGCGGAAATCCGATTCTGATCCAGTCCATGACGAATACCAAAACAGAAGATGTGGAGGCAACCGTAAAGCAGATCCAGGCGCTCACGGAAGCCGGATGTGACATTATCCGATGCGCCGTCCCGACTATGGAGGCAGCCAAGGCGCTGTCCGAGATCAAAAAACAGATCTCGATTCCGCTTGTAGCAGATATTCATTTTGACTATCGATTGGCGATCGCCGCGATCGAAAACGGAGCCGATAAAATCCGCATCAACCCGGGCAACATCGGCAGCCGCGACCGGATCCAGGCGGTTGTAGATGCAGCAAAAGAACGCCAGATTCCGATCCGCGTCGGCGTCAACAGCGGTTCACTCGAAAAAGAGCTGGTGGAAAAATACAACGGCGTAACGGCAGAGGGCCTGGTGGAGAGCGCGCTCGACAAAGTGCGGATCATCGAGGAGATGGGCTATGACAATCTCGTCATCAGCATCAAATCGTCTGATGTGATGATGTGTGCAAAAGCGCATGAGCTGATCACGAACCAGACGGATCATCCGCTTCATGTCGGCATTACGGAGGCAGGAACGCTGTATTCCGGCAACATCAAATCGGCAGTGGGGCTCGGTATTATTTTATATCAGGGCATCGGAGATACGATCCGTGTTTCCCTGACCGGCGATCCGCTCGAGGAAATCAAATCCGCAAAACGGATCTTAAAGACCCTGGGACTTCGAAAAGGCGGCATTGAGGTCGTATCGTGTCCGACCTGCGGACGGACCCAGATTGACCTGATCGGACTGGCAAACCAGGTGGAAACACTGGTGCAGGGCTACGATCTTGATATCAAGGTTGCCGTCATGGGCTGCGTGGTCAACGGACCGGGCGAGGCAAAAGAGGCGGATCTTGGTGTTGCAGGCGGAAAAGGCGTCGGCATTTTAATTAAAAAAGGTGAAATCGTGAAAAAAGTACCGGAGAGCGAGCTGCTGTCCGTCTTAAAGGACGAGCTGGATCACTGGGGCAAGTAGAAAAGAAAGCAGGAATAGGAATGGAAAAACAGTTTCAGGAAGTATTTCCGGATTTGAGAATCGAAGGGGGCATGGCAGAACTTCTCGATACCGTGGAGGTTTCGCGGGTATCGATCAATAAGAAAAAAGATCTGCTGCGGATCTATGTGGTCAGCCATCAGTGGATTCACAAAAAATATATTTATCAGCTGGAGCGCCAGATCGAGGAGCAGCTCTTTTCCAACGTGCCGCTGCGCGTGAAGATTATTGAGCGGTTCTATCTGTCGCGCCAGTATACGCCGGAAAACTTTCTGGAGGTGTACCGTCCGAGTATCCTGCTCGAGCTGAAAAACCACAGTGTCTTTCTGAATCATCTGTTTTCGACTGCCGAGATTACCTTCCCGGAGACGAACAAAATGCACCTGGTGCTCGTGGATTCCGTTGTGGCAAAGGAGCGCGAGGAGGAACTGGTCCACATTCTCGAGAAAATCTTCTGTGAGCGGTGCGGCTTCGACCTGATCGTGGAAACCGAGATGAGAAAGCCGGAGGGCGAGAGCCGCGCCATGAGAAATTCCGAGCTCCGCATCCGGGAGGAAGTGCGCCACGTTCTGGCGCATACCCATTACGGTGAGATGCTCGGCGAAAAAGAGCAGAACCGGATGGAAGAGCAGGCGGAAGCAGCAGGCGAACAGCCAAAAGCAGCCGCAGCAGCCAAGGACGGCGAGGCGAAAAAAGAAAAAGCAGCAGACGGCGGAAGGGGAAAAGGTTTTTCCGGCGGCGGACGCGGTTCCTTCAAAAAAGGCAAGGGCAGTTTCGGCCGGAATGCGGACAATCAGCCGCGCAAATCCTCCAATCCGGATGTGCTGTACGGAAGAGATTTCGAGGATGAGAGCGTGGAGATTCTGAAAATCGGCGATGAGATCGGTGATGTTGTCATCCGAGGAAGAGTCCAGAGTGTGGATATGCGCGAGATCCGGAATGAGCGTACGATTTTCATGTTCACGATCACCGACTTTACGGATACCATCGGCGTCAAGATTTTCGTCCAGAACGCGGAAGTGCCGGAATTAAAGGATGCGATCAAAAAAGGCGCGTTCATTAAAGTAAAAGGAAAAACGACGGTTGATGCATTTGACCACGATCTGACGGTTATGTCTGTCTGGGGCATCAAGAAGATCACCGATTTCCGTACCGGCCGTCAGGATACGAGTCCGGTGAAGCGTGTGGAGCTGCACTGCCATACAAAGATGAGCGATATGGACGGTGTCACCGATGCTGCCCGTCTGGTACAGCGTGCCTACGAGTGGGGCCATCCGGCGATTGCAATCACCGACCACGGCGTGGTGCAGTCATTCCCGGAGGCAAACCATGCGATCGAGGCGATTGACGGCGCTTACCGGAAAAAATACCAGGCAGAGCACCCGGATGCGACAAAAGATGAGCTGAAAAAAGTTTCGGCTCCGTTCAAGGTCATCTACGGCATGGAGGCTTATCTCGTCGACGACTTGAAAGATATCGTTGTCAACAGCAAAGGACAGGACATCCACGGAAGCTACGTTGTTTTTGATATCGAGACGACGGGATTTTCCCCGGTTGTCAACAAAATCATTGAGATCGGTGCCGTCCGTGTGGAAAACGGAGCGATTGTCGATAAGTTTTCCACCTTCGTTAACCCGAAAGTCCCGATCCCGTTCCGGATTGAGAACCTGACCGGCATCAACGACAACATGGTTCTTGACGCGCCGGACATCGAAACGGTGCTGCCGAAATTCCTGGAGTTCAGTGAGGGAGCCGTTATGGTTGCCCACAATGCTTCGTTCGATATGAGCTTTATCGAGCACAACTGCGTCCTGCAGGGGATCGAGCGGGAATTTACAACGGCGGACACCGTCGCCATGGCGCGTTTCCTGCTGCCGGGCCTGAACCGTTTCAAGCTGGATACCGTTGCGAAGGCGGTCGGCGTATCGTTGGAAAACCATCACCGTGCGGTGGACGATGCCGGCTGTACGGCGGAAATTTTCGTGAAATTCGTAAAAATGCTGGAGGAGCGCAATATTCTGACTCTGGATGACCTGAATGCGCAGGGAAAAGTATCGGAGGAGGCTGTGCGCAAGCTTCCATCGTACCATGCGATCATTCTGGCAAAGAACGAGACGGGACGTGTCAATCTGTACCGCCTCGTGTCGGAATCCCACCTGAAATACTACAACCGCCGGCCGAAGCTGCCAAAGAGCGTCTACTTGAAATACCAGGACGGTCTGATGATCGGATCTGCCTGCGAGGCGGGCGAACTCTACCAGGCAATCCTGCGCGGTGAACCGGATGCGGCGATTGCGCGTCTCGTGGACTTCTACGATTATCTGGAAATCCAGCCGATCGGCAACAACGCGTTCATGATCAAAAAAGAGGACGTTTCTGCCGTAGAGAGCGAGGAGGATTTAAAGGAGATCAACAGGCGCATTGTCAAACTTGGCGAGCAGTTCCATAAGCCTGTTGTGGCAACGTGCGACGTCCACTTCATGGATCCGCAGGACGAGGTCTACCGCCGCATCATCATGACCGGAAAAGGTTTTGACGACGCGGATGAGCAGGCACCGCTGTTCCTGCGCACCACCGAGGAGATGCTTGAAGAGTTTTCGTATCTCGGAAGTGAGAAAGCGGAGGAGGTCGTCATCACCAATCCGCGCAAAATCTCCGACCTTGTCGAGAAAATCTCCCCGATCCGTGCCGGAAAATTCCCGCCGGTCATCGAGGATTCCGACAAGACACTGCGGAGAATCTGTTACGACCGCGCGCATGAAATCTACGGCGAGGAGCTGCCGGAGATCGTTTCCGCGCGCCTCGAGCGGGAGCTGAACTCCATTATTTCCAACGGATACGCCGTTATGTACATCATCGCACAGAAACTGGTGTGGAAGTCGAACGAGGACGGCTATCTCGTAGGATCGCGTGGTTCCGTCGGTTCCTCGTTCGTTGCGACGATGGCGGGAATCACGGAGGTAAACCCGTTGAGCCCGCATTACTACTGCGAGTCGTGCCATTACAGCGAGTTCGATTCGCCGCGCGTCAAAGAGTACGTCGGCCGTGCCGGATGCGATATGCCGGACGCCGTCTGCCCGAACTGCGGCAGGCCGCTGAAAAAAGCCGGATTTGACATTCCGTTCGAGACGTTCCTTGGATTCAAGGGAAACAAAGAGCCGGATATTGACCTGAACTTCTCCGGTGATTACCAGAGTAAGGCGCACAAATACACAGAGGTTATTTTCGGCGCCGGTCAGACGTTCCGTGCGGGAACCATCGGTACGCTGGCGGATAAAACAGCGTTCGGTTACGTGAAGAACTATTACGAAGAGCGCGGCCAGCACAAACGGAACTGCGAGATCGACCGGATCGTGGAAGGATGCACCGGCATCCGCCGTACCACCGGCCAGCACCCGGGCGGTATCATCGTTCTGCCGTTCGGTGAGGACATCAACTCCTTCACCCCGGTGCAGCATCCGGCGAACGATATGACAACCGACATTATTACGACCCATTTCGATTACCACTCCATTGATGCCAACCTCTTAAAGCTCGACATTCTCGGACACGATGATCCGACCATGATCCGTATGCTCGAGGATATCACGCACCTTGATGCGCAGACGATTCCGCTCGACAATCCGGAGGTCATGTCGCTGTTCAAGAGCACCGAGGCGCTCGGCATCAAGCCGGAGGACATCGGCGGCTGCCCGCTTGGATGTCTTGGCGTGCCGGAGTTCGGTACCGATTTCGTTATTCAGATGCTTCTGGACACGAAGCCGCAGTCGTTCTCCGATCTGATCCGTATCTCAGGTCTGTCGCACGGAACCGACGTATGGCTCGGCAATGCGCAGACCCTGATCGAGGAGGGCAAGGCAACGATTTCCACCGCCATCTGTACCCGGGACGATATCATGATCTACCTGATCGACAAGGGACTCGAAAGTGAGCTTTCCTTTACGATCATGGAGAGTGTGCGAAAAGGAAAGGGCTTAAAACCGGAGTGGGAAGAGGAGATGAAGGCCCACGATGTGCCGGACTGGTACATCTGGTCATGTAAAAAGATCAAGTACATGTTCCCGAAAGCCCACGCGGCGGCGTACGTCATGATGGCGTACCGCATCGCTTACTATAAAATTTTCTATCCGCTGGCGTACTATGCGGCGTACTTCTCCATTCGTGCGTCAGCATTCTCCTACGAGCTCATGTGCATGGGACGCGACCGGCTGGAATATTATATGAAAGATTACGAAAAACGGAAAGACACGCTGACTCAGAAGGAGCAGGCAACCGTCAAGGATATGAAGATTGTCCAGGAAATGTACGCCCGCGGCTTCGATTTCGTGCCGGTGGACCTCTATAAGGCACAGGCGCACCGCTTCCAGGTCTACGATGACAAACATCTGATGCCGGCGCTCGACTCGATCGAGGGTCTGGGCGACAAGGCGGCCGACGCCGTTGTCCTTGCGGCACGAAACGGAAAATTCCTCTCGAAAGATGATTTCCGCGACCGCACCAAGGTCAGCAAGACGATTATCGACTTTATGGCGGACCTAGGTGTCTTCGGAGATCTGCCCGAAAGCAACCAGTTTTCGCTGTTCGACTATTAAAAGGAGCGTCCCCTTTCCGTTGCAATCCCGTGCGTCTTGGGGTATAATCAGACGTTGTGGAAAAGAACGAAAACGATTTAGATAAAATAAGGTGAAAAACATTGAGAAGAAGATTGGAACAACTGCTGAACGGCAGATTTGAATATGAGGTTCCCCATCTGCTGCTGTCCGAGACGGAGGTGGCCCTGACGCTGGACGAGGGGCAGAATTTCCGCGGAGAGCTGAATATCGGAGCGGAAGACGGGAGAAGAGTAAAAGGAATTGTGACCACAGATCATCAGAGAATCGTTCTGGCGAAAAATCAGTTCCAGGGAACGGCGAGTACGATTGAGTACGGCGTGGATACCAGCGGATTAAAAGCAGGCGATGAAATCTGTGGAAACATCACCGTCAGCAGCAATCTGGAGGAACGCTGCGTGCGGGTACACGTCTCGATTGCGGGAAAGACAATGAACATTTCCGGACAGGAGATTCATTCCCTGGCAGATTTTGTGCATCTGGCAAGCCATGATTTCGGCGCAGCGTACCGCTTCTTTGTAAAAAAAGAGTTTGCACGTCTTCTTCAGAAAGAGGCACCGGAGCAGATGGCACTTTATCAGGGACTGTCCCACAAGCCGGTGACATTTCAGCATCTGGAGGAATTTCTGGTTGCCCTCGGTCAGAAAGAGCCGGTGATGCTTTCAGCGGAACAGCCGGAGAAAACTGTGCTTACCGTGGACCAGCCGCGCAAGGAAACACTGTATCTGTATAAAAATACCTGGGGCTACGTCCGCATGGAAATCGAGGTGCAGGGAGACTTTCTGGAAGTGGAAAAGAAAGTCGTCACTTCAGAAGATTTCATCGGAAGCGTCTACGGTGTGGAATACATTATCCATCAGGAGAAAATCGGAAACGGCCGCCATTACGGCAGAATTACGGTGCGTCAGGGAAAACAGGAGCTTCGCTTTGAACTGGAAGTGACAAACAGCGAAAAGCATGTGACCAGCAGGAAAAATACGGAGCGCGACCGTCAGATAACTGCCATCGCGCGCGGCTATCTCGATCTGGCAGTCCATAAACGCGACTACCGTACCTGGTATCAGGATACCTGGGAGGCCATCGAGCAGTTCGAAAAAGCCGGCGGAGACATGGCGTGGGTGACGCTGGGAAAAGCATGGCTGTACGAGAGCCATGAGGAAACCGGAAAAGCAAGAGAAACGCTTTCTTACGTAAAAGAGCATCAGGAACTGCTGGACACCGCGGAGAAAAAAGGAGCGTACCTGTATCTGGCATGGAAGCTGAAAATGGAAGTGGGCCATACCGAGCTGGTATCACGCCTTGGAACACTGATGCGGCAGGAGAGTGCAAGCTATTTTCTGTTAAAGCTTGCCATTGATGCCGACGATTCCTGGCAGCAGTCGCTGACCCGTCAGCTCTACGCGATGGAACTTTGCTATGAGTGCGGGTGCAAGAGCCCGCTTCTGTATCTGGATGCGGCACAGCTCTATCTCCGCCAGGAGGGACAGCTCCGCCGGATTTCGCCGTTCACCGTTCAGGTGCTGAAATTTGCGCAGAAAGAAGGCGTTTTAAGCGGGGAACTGTTAAAACGGGCCGCTTATCTTACAGAGACGATGAAAACGTTCGATGAGAATGTCTATCAGATTCTGACTGCGGGCTATGAGCGTTTTCCATCCGATGAAGTGCTCGAAGCCATCTGCAAACTGGTGATGAAGGGCCGCCCGGTGCGGAAGGAATATTTCCCGTGGTATGCAAAAGCCGTGGAGCGGAACATCCGCATCACGCGCCTGTACGAGTACTATATCGAAACGATGGATGCGTCGTTCAACGAGGTCCTTCCGCAGGTCATCCGGATGTATTTCTCCTACAGCAACACACTGGCAGGCCAGAAGAAAGCGCTGATCTACGCCAACGTGATCAAAAACCGCGAAAAAGACCGCCATACATTCCAGAGCTACCGCCCGGCGATGGAGGTTTTCACGGCAAGACAGATCCAGAAAGGCCGCATGAACCGCGAATACGCCGCACTGTACCGGACTTTTCTGAAAAAACCGGAAGATCCCGACAGCGCAAAAGCGATCGCAAATGTGCTGTTTACCCATCATGTAACGTGTGAAAATCCGAAAATCACGCGTGTGATCGTCTGCCATCCGGCGATGGCGGGCGAAACGTCCTATCCGATGACGGAACGGGGTGCTTATATCCGTCTGTACGGCAAAAAAGCGCGGATTCTTCTCGAAGATGAGCAGCGCAGAAGATATGCGGTGACAGAAACCTGCCGCGTAGAGCCGTTGTTTACGGATGAAGAGCTTGCCCGTGCCTGCGGCGGTTTTGCCATTGAAAATCCGGGTCTGCTGCTACACCTGTGCGGGGAGCAGGAAGAGGAGATGCAGCTTACCGCAGAAAATCTTGCCTGGTATCAGCAGGCAGCGCGCACGAGCGCATTTTCCAGTGCTTACCGGAAAACAGTGCGTCAGAAACTGCTGGAATACTATCTTGCCCATCCGGATGAGCGTGAGACCGAGGCGGCTGTTGCAGAGCTGGAGGACAGCGCTTACGCAAAGGTGGACCGTATTTCTACGATCGAGCTTCTGGTACGCTACGGCTGTTACAGCCGCGCCTTTGCCCTGACGGATCGGTACGGCTACGAAAAGATCCCGGTGTCGTGTCTCTTCCGTCTGGCGCATGCGATGATTCTGGAAAAAGAGTTTACAGAGGACGAGGAGCTTCTCTATCTGGCATCCTACGTGGTAAAACAGGGCATCTACGATGAAATTGTATTGTGCTATCTGAGAGATTATTTCACCGGTTCTATTGAGGATATGTGCAGTTTATGGGATAAAATCCGCGGCTTCCAGATGGAGAGCGACAAGCTGGAGGAGCGCATTCTGACCTGGTCCGTCTTTGTGCGCAGCCACCCGAAGTGGGAGCAGGAAATGCTGGAGAGCTACATCCGCCAGAGCGGAAAAGAGCATGTCATTCTGGCATACCTGACGTATCTTGCGATCGGCTATTTTATGGACGGAAAACCGCTTTCGGATCAGATGTTTGACTACTTGGACCGCGCCTGGAAACAGGGCTGGGAGCTGGACGAGATCTGCCATCTTGCGATGCTGAAACATCTTTCCACGAAGCCGCAGCTTTCTGAGGAGGAAGAAAAAGAGGCGCATACCCTGCTTCTGGCGTTTACGAAACAGGGACTCCGCTTTGCCTTCTATAAGGATCTGCCGGAGCACCTGACCGAAGGCTTCCAGCTCGGCGACCGCATGTTCATCGAGGAGCGCCAGAGAGCGGAGGCAAAGGTGACGATTCATTACCGGACAAACGCCGAAGAAACATGGAAGAGCGAACCGATGCGCAATATGTATCAGGGTATTTTTGTGAAAGAGTTTCTGCTGTTCTACGGCGAGAAAATGGAGTATTACCTGACCTTTACGAACCGTCAGGGTGAGGGAAAAACAGAGGTGAAAACCGTCTCCATGACCGGCGAACCAAAA
>ERZ1031347.563-NODE-563-length-16158-cov-5.412408_pt1 | contig 16158 bp, 25 predicted proteins | sample MGYA00517106_ERZ1031347 | MGnify/ENA primary metagenome ERZ1031347 (study PRJEB33719, sample SAMN04261392) | wastewater metagenome | biome: periurban shantytown; feature: human; material: feces | host: Homo sapiens | place: Peru: Lima | collected 2012-07-19 ...
ACTGTTTCGTTAAGCATCTATCTAAATGAATCAGCACTAAACTCTCCGTACTTATTAATAAGCATATAGTTAATAGTATCACTATCAATCTATATACCTATCTTATTAAGCGTTATAGTAATCTTATCTATAACTTCAGATAACTATGCAGGGCTTGTAATATCATATGTATTATTACCTATCTTTATGTCATTTCCAGTATTTGCCTAAGTCCATATTGATTTAATCCAGTTTGATGTACGTTTAAATATATCCTTTCCAGGAGCATTGTATACTACACCGTTCTTGTCTCTATTGAATAATATTCTACCTTCCTGGTCTTTCATTGTAGATACAACTCCAGTAACGCCATTAGCTAATCTCTTTGACCAATCCTGTGAAAACTTAAGTGTGTCTCTATCAACTGATAAGTTTGACATTCTTATACTTACGTTGCCATCTTTGTCTGTAGAAGACCTAGTCATCATAAAGTTGTATTTCTGTCCAACCAATGCCTAGAATACCTACGTAACAATAGCCTCTGCATTATAATTTATCCCTTCTCCGGTAGTCTTGTCGTAATCTATATACTAAGCCTAAAAATATTCATCGAATACAGAATATACATAGAAGAACATAGGGTCCTGTGAAGCAAGTCTAGCTAATTCATCATGGAGTTCTTGAACGGTCTTTACATTATGGAGCTATTCGAACATCTTACTAAACACTTCAGTCTGAGGCATAAACCTAGGATCACCAAACAAGCTATGTGATGTGTCAAGCTCAATTCCTTCTTCATGATTATTTGCATTAGCCCACTTAACATATGGTACAGTACCAAAGAAGAACTTAGCTTTTTGAGATACACTTTGAAGTTTACTCATTTCGTAAGACTCCTTACCAACATAATCCATGTAAGCTCCGGCAGATCCAGCTTCAAGCTACTCTTGCATATCTTCGTCATTAGTATTTTTAACAACACCCTCTTTACTTATGTTAGCAATCTTAGCGTAAACTCTATCAGCTATAACTGCAAAATTAGGATAATACTATTCTTTTCCTATAGCTACTCCATTTTTATCAGTTATATACTTCTCTTTGCCTTGCTTAAATATTTCCTGGAATGCTTTAGCCTAAGCTTCTGGTACTGGAACTTCTGGATCTTCACCCATAAGCTATTTCATCACATCTACGCCGATAAGCTTTTTAATATTTGTACCAGTAATTGTAAGTTGATCTATATTATCTCCAACAGCGTTAACTCTTCCCTCTTTAAGAGCCTTCTCTACTATATAGAAAGCTATAGTTTCAACGCAATCATTGAGCTGCTCGTTATTTAAGATATTTTCAAAGCTATGCTTCATGCTAGTCTTCTGATTGTAAACATCATAATGAAGAGAATCGCCAAACTTAGCTTTAAAGCGCTCAAGGTTTTCTTTACGTATCTTACTTCCGGCTTTTGTTTTGTACCAGCCAGTAGACATTATTGCTGACAAAAGTGTAAGTCTAATACTTCCGAGATCCCTGGCAAATTGTACACCGGCTTTAATCTTCTAGAAAAGAGCTACTACCTTATTATTGGAAAACTCATTATCATCATAGTTGTTTTGAGCATCCATATACAGATTTGCCAATCCTTCTGCAATCTCTGTATCAGACATCTTATCATTACCTTCTCTACTCTTATACCAATCATATATCTTCTGTCTTTCAGACGGCCTTAGCAACAGTTCCAATACTCTATGGAACGCTTCATGATACTATACGCCATCTACAACTCTATTGCCAATGTAAACCATATCGGACATACATTTTCCAGCAACAGCCATATCTGCAGGTATATCGTCATTTAACTATTTACCTATCTCATAGTTACCTTTACCTATAACACGCTTTAAATACGCATCCATTTGCTCTCTATCGCCATCTGTTATATCTCTAAGCTTATTAGGCTGAACCTCTAATCTAAGACCTTTAGATCTAGATAGTTTTAAAAGATTATCAAGAGAGTTTAGTCTAGGCATCGAGATTGAATCTTCTTTTTGCTATTCGGTAAGTATATCGTCTATACGATCATCTTGTTTTGTATTAGGAACCAAGTATGGGCCTCTAAAATAAGTAGCAGTATAGTTCTAACCGATAACAGATGTCTAGGTGTATTGATGACGCATAAGATAACCAGCATACGTACTCTTTCTTCTTTCATTACCATCCTGGTCAAAGAAATCATCTCTACTAAACTCTAAGCCGTTTGGAGCAACAAATGTATCAGCAGTAGGATTATCTTCAAAGTAATGCTTTACGTTGTTTATAACAGAGTTGTTTGTAAAGTTAAGCTATTGGCTAAGCATAGTCTTTTCAAAGGCGACACCAACAGATCTTAAATCTGTTCTAAGTCTCTCTAAGTCATGCTCACTTGTAAGATCATATGACTATCCTGTTCCTTCTACATGTTTACCATTATCGTCGTACTAAGGCAATCCTATAATAATCTATTTGTTTGAAGAGAATGTTATAGTTCTAGTCTAGTTTGTTTTATAATTAGGCTGATTATTTTCATTAACGTGTACAAGCATCTTAATAAGATCGAGCGTGTTGTATCCGTTATAATTAACCTATCCCTAAGCATAGGCTCTTAATAAGTCTACAAGAGAACTAGCTTGATTCTAAGACAGCTTAGACTGATACAGTACAACTGGAATAGTAGTCTAATTTCCTTTCTTTTCATCGAAGTTTGTATGCCATAAATATACAGTAGAACCTACAGATGTATTCTATGTTCCAACTCTAGCACTATTTAAAGTATGTATAGGACTATTTAAGCCATCAAGACTCATTACGTTCATATTACCCTTCTTGTCCTATTTTACTATACCAATCTATTTACTCTTAAGGTCAATAGAATACGTATCATCAAGGCTCATTATGTTGCCAACAACAGGATGCAAACCATCTACTGTTGGAGAGTTTTCGTTATAGCCAACAAATGCAGGGTCATAAATAAGTGATCCGTTTGTTCTTGTAGGTATAACTCTTAATGAGTAATTCTTATGCTTCTAACAGAACTTCCATAAATCGACGAGGTGCTGCTGGTATCCCATTCTACTTTCGTCACCACCTTCATATATGTGTAATTCTATAGACTGTCCTTTGTATGTAATTCTTAAGTAAGGTCTATTACTATATTCTGTAGCATTCTTAAATATTATCTCAAACTTGCCGTTGGTAATAAAGTCTGGCTGATTACTCCACTCAACATAGGTTTTATTCTCCTACATGGCTTTTACTCCAGGTCTATGCAATGTTGTTCCAACGCCTTGACCAGAGATATAGTTATTACCACCAGATTCATACCACATAAACTCCTGCTTGTTAAGCTCTTCTGCCTCTCTAATTATAGAGGTGTCTGTATCCATGTATGAATCATCCAGCTGCTTTCCATACTTGTTAGCAAAGCCAGATATAAGCAATCTACCTCTATTAATATTGTCCTAAAGAACAGGATTCATAGGGTTATCTGGATTCTGCTCAATATAATCTTGAGCATTATTAAGGAGTGTTCCGAAGTAATTCTTAAGTAATCTCCAATACCAATCAGATTCAACTTCACCAAGATTCTACTGGAATTTGTTTCCATACAATCTTATATAATCAGTTATCTTCTGATTATAATCAAGCGTAAGATTATCGCTTCCATTTGTGATAGTGTTTCTACTATCTCTTGGAAGTACTACATTATCTTTTGCATACTTGGTAAACCACCAATCAAGTATCTCTTCGCTAGCGTCTCCCCATATAGATTTATTGTTATTAAACTTCATAATAACATTATCTATAAGGTCTCTCTCCTAAGAAACATTTACAGCCTAAGCTTCATTGTCCTACAACAGATTATCAAGAGCTATTTCTGCTCTCATTAACTGTATAGACAAATCGTTTATAGCATCTCTTTCTGGCTGCGTAGTAGGCTTTACATCGGCTATTGTACTTGCTATTGCATCAAGAGTATTGCAGGCATCTTCAAGCTCAAGAACTAACTAAGCTACAGTCTTTGGGAGATCATTATAGTCTGTTATGAGCGGATCCTGTGGAATTTCTTTCTAGTCGTTAAGATTGTTTAACTAGTCAGTAAGATCGTTGTATACCTAGTTTGTGTTCTGTATTATGTTACCAAGCTGCTTTATAGCGTCTTTTAACTAGTCTTCAGTTGCAAGCTTATCTACATCCAGTATATACTATGATATACTCGTCTTATCAAATGGAGTTAACGATTGATCTGCAATCTTCTGTATAGCTGATTCAATATTGTCTATGTTAGATAGATTCTGTTTTACCTGCTGTACTAGCTTGTCTACATTTTGCTTAAGCTGCTCAGTCTGATCTGTCTTGTCATTTTTAAGATAATTCTAAACACTTCCAACACTAAGAACATTCTCTTCTGAATCAAGATTCTCAGCAACAGTGCCAGCCTATTCTTTAGATTTACTAAGATATACATATGATAACATTCCGCTTAAATCTGGAATATCCATAGCATCTAATGGCATATCTTTAATATCATCAAGAAATGTCTTAAACGAATAATATCCCTACTATGTACCATAGGCAACAAGTTTTGCAAGAGTTGATAAAAACTTAGGGCTTATACCAGAATAAGCTTCACCAGATCTAGCCCACTCTTTAATTGCGGCTTTCATCTTAGACTTAAGAAGTCGTTTCTTAGCCTCTATTTTAGCCCTTCTTTCATTTCTCTCTTGTCTTTGTTCAGAAAGATTATTAAGCCTTTCAAAGGAATCTGTTAATTCATCCTCCGGTTTAGATTGTTCTACAATTGCTCTATTAGGCTCTAATCCTGCATTAAGAAGCTAATCATTGATGTAATCTTCTATTATTCTAGCATTGTCTTCGTTTCTGGTAATAATGTTCTTATATCTCTTAGAAGACTATAACCATCTATTTATTTTATCATAGCTCCTACCTCTAAGAATCATATCATCGATCTTACCCTTAAGCTTTCCTACTGAGCCAAGCTTATCTTCTTTTATCTTGAGTTCAAGATCATCATGAACATAAGGTCTATCAGTATTCTCAAAAGTATTATTTTCTACAGAATAATTATCTTCTGGAGTATATACTTTATTCTCCTACTTTGTAAGAGATTCTACATGAGACTATGTATCCTTATGCTCTGTATTTATTTCTCCAGTAGACGTATTATCCTAGTTCCACTTTTGTCCATAAGGATCATTAATAGCGTCAGCTAATGCCCAGTCTATTGCCTTATTTCGCTCTGTGGTAGCCATAACGTTGTCTATGAACTTGCTGAACTTAGTCTTTTCGCTTCCTTCGTTCTTAAGTCCATCAGAAAACATTTTCTATCTATCTGCTATAAGCTTTGCGTCAGCATTAAGAAGCGCTCTTACTCTTGTATTTTCCTCTATATCATCAGAGAACTACTCAAGGGCACCCATAGCGTCGAGCTTATCCATTACCTGGGCATCGTTAAGGCCTTCAAGATTAATGCCAGACAACTCAGATAATCTCTAAGAGATAATCTTTATATCACTATCTATAGACTTATGTATTTTAGCAGCATCTTCTCTTATAGTGTGTAATCCGAATTTATCTTTAAGCATATTAAAAAATCCATCAGAAGTCTTACAGTCTGCTCTAAGTTTCAATAAGCCCCTAAGCTAGCCTACAAGTATAGTTCTTTGGCGCAAGTCTTCTACATTGCTTATTCCTGTAGGACCCGTCATTCTATTAAGCTTATCCTGTTCTGTCTGTGCTGATATTAAGTCTACTTCCTAGCCTAATTCCTCAAGAGACTAAGCATTCTATTCTGCTTCTTGTCTGGCTTTATCAGCCCTCTGCTAAGCAAGACTCTCTATAGATGATCCACTCTATCTTCTTCTTAATTCCTCGTCAATAGCTTGATTAAGCTGTACCGAATGTATGATCTAATTATATTCGTCTATAGCCTTCTGTCTCTGATCTCTGTTCTCATCAGAATTCTAACCAGTCTGATATACAGATGCTACAGCTGCAGCATATTTGTCTGTACCATATTGTATGCCATGCTTCTCCATTATAGCCTTAGTAGTAGGGCTTAATGTCATTCTCATTATGTCCTATGCAGCTTTTATTGAGGCATCCCACTCATCGCTTGAGTAAGTGTGCTCCTTTCTTCTAGCGTCCTCCTATTTAAGCTATTGCATAGTATTTAAGATCTACTCCATATTAGATCTACCCTTCATGGCTTCCTTTGCAAATAACTGTCCCTAAGCTCGTTCGTTTTGCATCATTACACGATTAGTAATACCGGCATTAAGTATTGCCTAATCTGCTGATATCTGACGTACAAGTCCAGGTATTTCTGATACTGCTCTCATCGCAACAGTATGACCACCTCCAAGAGCAAAGCCTCCCTTATAATTCTACCAGAACTCTTCGTTGTCAAGGAGGTCGCTATCTCCTATTCCTAATTCGGCTAATATGGCTGCCTGTGTTCTTGAGCCTGCGCTATATTCATTTGCAAACAAACTACCTAGGCTAGGAAGCTCTCCAAGGCCCATCTGCTGCCTTTTAGCCTGCTCTGCATTAACATACTGTCTGGCTTCTTCTGCAGCCTCAGAGGCTGAAGAAACAGCCCAAACCTTACCCATTTTTAAGCCGTATGCAGAAAGTCTTCTTGTTGTCAATGGTATCTTATCCAGGATATCTTGATAGTACTATCCTGCTCTATGTGTAGCAAGTCTAATAAATGCCTAACCTCTAGTTGGCAAAGCTTTTTTAGCCTAATCTAACACAGCCTTTCCAACACCGGTCATAGTACCATATACATACTAACCGGTCATACCGTGTCCTAATACTGTAGCAGTCTATTCTCCTAATCCAAATCCGCCTCTAAAGCTATCTGTAAACTCTTTTCTAAGAGTTGCGTATCTACTACCGTTTACGGCGTCTTTAGCTGCTTCTGCAGCAGCATTTGTAGCTGCTCCTTCAACTGTATGCTCTATAGCGCCTGTAGCAGAATTAGCTGCACGTTTAATAGTTTTATTCGCAATCCAGTTTATTGTTCCTTTTCCAGCTTTGTACAGCTCTCTTCCAAATATACCAACCTACAAACCCTTCTGTACCATAAGGTCTGATCCTGTTGTTATGTTATCTTTCTGGAAAAGAGCGTTACTTCCAGCAAGAGCTCTAAGCTCAGCCTTTCTGTATTCTGGATGACTAGAAGTTATAATACCGGCTAACGCACTTCGGAGTATCTCATCATCGCTTTCTGTATCTGGATTCATGTTCAGTTTAGGATATACCTATTTAGCTTTTTCTCTCAAGTCTTTTATTATATCCTGGTACTGTTTCTTACCACCAGACATTAAGTTTGATTTAAGCTTATCAACATTAGCATCACTAACTTCACCTCTATTCTCAAACTTCATGTTCTCTATATCGAGACCTGTAGCAGTAGTTGCTATCTGCGAACCAACGTTTAACAAAGCCTGTCCTTTTGGTCCCAAGAAAGCACCACCAATAGCTGCTCCAGTATTCAACGCCATAGCTATTCTTCCTGCTGTAGAAGCATTAGATGCAGCTATCTGAGATGGCATTTCATACTGCCAGTACTCTGGAGAGAATACGCTCGCATTAGCGTATCTCTACTTTTTCTTATTGTAATCGTCACTAATTGGGAACCACTTCTCATCAGCCTGTCTGTACCTTACATGCTTTTCATAATCCTCTTGAGCTCCCTTTATTTCAGCATTAAGCTGAGTCTGGAAATCTGTATAGTCATCAATCTGTGCTCTAAGTGAGTCTTTTAAAGGTAATCCCTAAAATCTCTTTCTGTTGTTATCTATGTTCTTGTCGTATATATACTAGTGTGCAGCCTAAGAGAACTTTTCCTTATCATTCATCTTAAGCGTTTTATAATCCTAGTTATTATGTACACCATAAGTATTAGATGTATTAAGATAAGCTCCAGCCTTACCTAACACGTCTAAAAGGAACCCACCTGCACCAGCTAATCCCTCTTTGACCGAGTTCCATACATTGTCCATGTCGTGCTGAGCTCGGAGCTGTTCAGCTCTCTGCTCATACACTTCACCATTGTTTATCTGTTTATCAAGCTATTTAATCTGACTATTTATTCTAATAACGTTCTGTTTGTCTCTGTTTGATAAGTTGGACATATTGTTAGAATAGTCTTGTAATTGCTGCTAAAGTTGTAATCTCTACAACTTTAACTCTTTATTCTTCTTAGCTAAATCAACTGTTGCCGAAGTTTCTTTATTCAGCATTACTTTACCAGAAGCGTTGCTCGCCCTTACCTGATCAGTAGATTTGAATATATCTCCAAGCATTTCCTTGCCTATCGCTGTAAAATCAAATCCTGGATTCTAAGGTCTAAACAATGGGCGCTCCATAGCAAGCTCATCATTCACTTCCTTAGCCTTTTTTAATTTATTGTACGTATCAGATAGGCTTCTAGTTTCTCGCTCCTCACTATTAAGCGATTTGGATACATTTACATAATCTTTGTATCCTTTATTTACAACTCGTTGAATAGGAGATGTGCTCTGATATCTAGCTAAGTTGCTTCTAAATCTATTTGTAACCCTACTGTACGGCGTACTGTTATTACGTCTTATGTACCCGATAGGATCATAAGTACTGCCTTCGGATCCCCATGGGATTATACTAGGACTTACGTTCCTTGTTCTATTTGCCATAATTATTATTTATAATACTGATTGTAACTCTTGTTTATGTTTGTCCATTTTGAAGAATGGGTAGAAGTATCGTAACTATCTATTGCTACATTTCCACCGTTGTCATACCATTCTGTTCCAGGTATAATATTTCCTCTATTTACAACCTTCTTTGTAATCTTTCCATTCTTAGTTTTCTGTGCAGTATAGCTCTTCTTTGTGAAAGATACGTCTCCTGCAGGTAATTCTTGATAAGCTGAATAATGACCCCTCTGTCTCTTCAATGACTTAATTAATGCTTTATCTTCGTCGCTATCAGTAAGATCTTTTCCGGTAGTAATATTCTTCCATTTGCCATCCACGAACTTATATTTGTTTCCGCTACTATCTCTAGAAGTTCCATCTGTAGTGTACACAGTAACCTTCTGATACAAGTGCATTCTTCCATCTCTTCCAACAATGGCTATACCGTTTCTAGAGGACTCATCAGGGGTTACTCCAAGAATATTGTTCTTCTTATACAACTTATCTGTATAGGTTCTATATACGTTCTTTCCGGTTTTAACAGAAGAAGCTTTGATTCTAAGCTCACCTTCGGTAAGTATCTTTCCTTTGACTTCGTTAGCATTGTATGCGTATCCGAATGTAGGATTAAGCTTGTTCTTCTGTACACCAGTCCAAGCCGAATATCCCCCTCTAGGTAAATCGAATGAAACATCGTTTAGATTAAAGCCCTTATTAGAGAATGCTTTTCCTTGTGCTCTAGATAAGTATCCTAAGTTGTTACCATAATTCTTTTCTCCAAAAGTATGAGTAGCAAAATAATTCTACAGCGTAGATGAAGCTTGGGTCATAACATCTGCAACAAGATTATAATCCTATTTGCTGTCTTTGCCATTTCCTTTAGCCGCCTATTTAGCAATTTCATTCGCATTCTTTTGCTAAAGCTCTTCAATGTCCCATTCATGCTCCTGTTTCGCCATTTCTCTCTGGAATGCTCTCTGTTTAGCAGCTTCATTAGCCTGGAACTGCTGGTCATTGAGATGAACTTTTACATGATCAGCTCGTCTATCTACCTGAGTATATTCTCTGTTACGATTAATAATATCAGCCTTAAGAGCGTCTATATCGCCTCCGTACATGTTGAGATAGTATCTACCAAGATCAGACTTTGTCATATCCTTTATATTCGCATCAAGGATCTACTACATCTTCTTAGGGGACTTTGAATATACCTGGTACAGTCCTCCAGCTTGCTTTGTTAACTCCGGATCGTATTCTAGCTACATATTATCGAACAAATTGCTAGTCCAATCTTTTAAGCTAGAATACTTAGAAGGAGCTTCTCTTGTCCACATTCCGTCTTTAGATGGATCCCATGTTTCAAGAGTCTTGCCACCAAGTGCAAACTTTTCGAAATCTGGATCATATGTACCATTACGCATAGCTTCTGCTCTATATCTCTGATAAGTCTTCATAGCCTCATTCTAAGCTTTAAGATTAGCTATCTCAGCATATGGTCTTTCTCTAATAATCTTAGCTATATAAGCTCTACCTTCTGCTGATCTAAGAGGGTCTATACCATTCTAATACAGATAATCAAGCCCTTTGTTAACAGCTCCCTTTGTAATATCGTAGAACTATTTATTTACATTTGCATTAGGTCCATACAGCTCTCCGAACTCCTTAGCGAACTCCTTCTATTCTTGTACAGCCTAATTATATTGTTCTCTTGCAGCACTGATGTACTATGACATCATACTGCTATCCAGTAGGTCGATTATAGGCACCGCTACTGGTTCATCATACATTCCTATCATTGTCTTAATCTTAAGCTAGTTACATTGTATGGATTATAATCAAATATGCTTCCTGCCCATGTCGGTAAGAATAGCCCATTAGGACCAAACCCTCCAGTATAATCACTAGAGAAATTAATTCTCTCGTATGGCGTACCAAAAGCACCTCTCTGATACTGCTCTTTTGATTTTGCCCAATTTCTTGTATACTTTGCAGAATCAGCAACCTTATCTGGATCTATATACCAATATTTGCCATAAGGTGCATTTAATTTATTGATCGAGTAATCGCCGTATTTCAAATTCAATACATCTTTATTTATTTTACTACCTGGAACAGGGTTTGTGTTTACACCCGCATTAGACTATTGGTTAACTGCACCACCAATATTGCCTCCTGTCTTTCCGCTTGTTATTGTGCCACTTGCAGTATCACCGCCTATGCCATATATTGTTTTTAATGCATCTTTTCTATTATCTATATCCTACTGGTAGATATTAAGTATATCTTCGTACTGCTTATTCTTAATCTTATCAGCATAATATTTCTGCCACATTGCACCAAGGTTAGACAAATGGGTCTCAATTCCTTTTGTCTTGGCACCGTGTGCTCTATTATAAGCCTCCCAAGCATACTGTGCAGCACTCTGTCTTCTTGAAGCATCTTGGCTTCCTTCCTAAAGAGCAGCTTCTGCCCAGTTCTGTCTATATGTATTATTCTACAGCTATGTATTATTCAGTATATCAGCAGCCGTTTTTGCATTACCTAATGCAAGTGCAACCCTAGCAGCCTATCTCTACCCACCGGTATATCCACCATTCTACTGTATACCATAATAGGCCTATCTTTCTTTATCGTTAAGAGCCTATATCTAACTATATGGGTCTACGCTTAATTTATTCAAAGCCTATAATGCTGGTGCAGCATATCTGTTAGGAGCGTATATAGATGGCATCTTTGGCTGCTCGTTCTTCCAATGCTAGAGCATTCTAGCTTCTGCTATAGCAGGTATTAATCTACCGTTAACAAGCCATGACTATGGCACTTTTCCAGCGCCAGTAGTTTTGTTCTTGCTAAAATAATCTCCTGCAGAATTCCATATCTTGTTAAAGAAGCCGGTTTTCTTACCAGATGATGCAGGCTTTCCTTCATTATACATTGGCGTTTCTCTATAATTATTCTCAACATCATGCTGAGCCTGCTGTCTATCAGTAATCTTTTTCATAGCGTTTAAAATAGGCGCCTTAGCTCTATCAATCTAAGATCTCTAAAGCTAAATTGTCTATTTGGACAATGAGCTTAAATTCGGTTTATTGTTAACCTTTTTCTCCATATTGTTGTACATTTGTAATTTGGCTGTAAGGGGTGCTACCTGATCAGAAAATTTCATTCCGTTACTCCAGTCTATATCATTACCGGCTATAACATTATTGTCATTTACATTAACGGAACTAGGCTGGTTATCTACACCAACCTTTCCTTTTGTTACAAGTGTCCCAGTTCCATTAGTATAATCAATTATAGATTCACCTTTACCAACCAAGCTGTTTACTGGACCCCTCTAATATCCATTAGGTGTCCATACTTTGTTTGTCTTCATCTTATTGCACGTTTCTTTAAATCTTTACCTCTATTTGCACCATATACGATATCTCCTGTGGTATCCCTATTATTCTGATAGTATCTATTTTGTAGATTTTCTGTATCAGCGTATGACATCTACTATCTATTTATTGTATTAGTCTACATTGTGGCGTTTCTGTTTATTCTCTTTTGCCTTATCATAGCTTTTCTTCCTCCAAATATACCAAGGACACCACCAAGTACACCACCTGCTATAGCTCCTATTGGTCCTAATGCTGAGCCAAGAACTGCTCCTTTCACACCCATACCAATTGTGTTTTTCTAAGCGGTGCTCTTCACGTCTTTGTATGCATTTCTAGTATCAGCATAATTCTGAGTAGTATAACTTACGCCACCAATATTATTTTGATTTACACCAGCTTCAGCATACATATCTTCAGTTTTGTGCTTATAATTCCACATACCAACAGCATCTGCAGCAATTCCTGTAATACCAGATATTGCCTATCCGTATGGGCCGGGAATATTACCACCTATTGCTGATCCAAAGTCTCTAATTGTATTAGACGTGCCATCCGTAAACTTGCTACTCTACGAAAACGCTCCACCTATCACATTGGAAATAATAGATGGGGCAACCTAACTAGCAATAGCTTTAAAGACGTTGCCTTTTGGCTATAAATTAACACCAGCAAATTTTGATGTTACCTCTTCTTTGGTTGGTAAAGATGTAAGCTATTGTTTGTATGCTCCCATGCCGGTTATATCTCCACCAATACTATTTACACTGCTAGCTAAATCTGTTCCATCATTAAATTTTGGTATATTATTTATCTTTTTTCTCTATTTTAGCTCCATGATGTTCTAAATTTAGTTAATATATACTACACTGACACATTAGTGTTAGGTTTGTTGTTTTTAATAGAGCACAATAAATATTTGCCCCTCATCCTTGATCCGTACATACCAGAATTAGTTTCTCTTGGTATAGCAAACCTGTAGTTATGTTCTCTCATTGTTATCTGATCTTCAAGATGACTGTCAGCTCTAGTGTAATCAGTCTACCATATATAGTCGTGGTACATCTAAAAATACGGATTAGATATATCAGCTAATTCACATTCGTCGTAAGGTGTTACTATTTCCTGGTTATCAAACACTTTTGTAACTAATGGTTGTTTATTAACAACATACAGTAACTAGCAATACAATATTTCCTTACCCCATGTTCTAGAATACTCATTATATGCATCCCATTGAGCAATATCTAATGTACCCTAATTATTCTTTATCAAGTATACACCATTATTAAACTATACACTCTCATCAAAAGGTATAGTATACAAAGATGTAAATGTCTTTATATATTCATTGAACGCTATAGATACATCATCTTTAAGAACATTACTAACAATCTCGTTATTCTTGCTATCGTAGAACAATAATGGTAAATGAGAATCATCATTGTATTTAAGTAATATATTCTAAGAGCTAGATAATTTACTAAGTTGAATAATACCGCTTCCAGAATATGCCTTTATAGTATTATTGTGGCTATCGTACCAATATAATGTTGTATTAGATGTTGCTGTACAATATTCGTCTTTATGCATACCTTCTGACGTATCCAAATAATCGTATCTAGATAACACGCCTCCAGATCCAAGTATCAAAGTTGCACCATTAGGATTTTCTGACAATGCTCGTTCGTTTACAGAGAATATACCAGTAGCAAGTTGCTGCCAGAATAACAGGTAGTTATTAAATGTTTTAAGGTTTGTTATCTATCCGTATCTACTATCTGCATCAAGATAATTAGAGCTCTAGAATTTGCACCAGCTATCAATATGTTCATTATCTTCCTTCATTAAAGAATGATAGGTTCTAAAGTCAATACACTTATTAAAGTCTTGAACATTAGATGAATCAAAAGCAGCTTTTACAACACTATTATTCTCAGCGCCATATGCTGTATTGTATGCATATTCTGGGTGATCCTACTGATACAATCCATCAATATTTGTTGGCTCAACCTATATATACGTATTATACTCGTTCTAGAAATTCTTGGAGAACTCATATCCACTTGTAAACAAGTAGTTTATTGACGATTCAACCGGAACAGAATACTGTATAAGCTATGAAGAAGTTTTATAGTCTCCAATCTATCTATGCTTAGCATCATCTGTAAAGCCACCATATGTAACAATAGCTTTATGTGCAGAGGTGTAATCCATTAATGTAATGTACACATCACCATCAAATACGCAATTCCATTCACCAGATTCTTCAACTGTGAAATACTATCCAGTTGATCCGTATACAGAATTCTCTATATCTTTTACACTGTGTCCACCATATGGTATTACGTTCTTTCTGATGTTGCACAAGCTTGTTCCAAGCAAACTTCCTGCTGGCATCTCTTTTGCAAAACGATTAGAATCTGGCCCAAATAAATCTATTCCCCTATTAGTTTCTTCATAAACCGAATTAAACTACTCTCCATCATAAAAGTGATTTGAATCTTGATTAAATCTACATGCTAAGTAGGATCTGGCACCAAGCTCTGAACCTATAGGATGATTGTCGTCATTCGTTGCAGAGCTGTCTGGCTTTTCTACGTTGATTAAAGCGGTTCTTCCACCAGTACTAAACGGGAAATACAACAGATATGTTCCTTTGCCTCCATCTGTATACTAGCCTGACATTTTTGGGAGTTTATCCTCCATGTCTCTACCTCCTTTAGTAAAGTCTCCTTTAATGGTCCAAGCATCATCACCGGTTTCTATAGAAGCGGTATCGGCTCCCCAATACATAACGTTGCAATATTGAACACCAGCAATAGTATCAATATGACTAGAGTATTCTCCAACGTATTTCCATCCTGGCGTACCAGATCCTTCTTTTTTCGACGCTTCTAAATACACATGTTTTATAACTTCGTTCCAATTTAATTCTGAAGCTAAATTAAAATCGTGTATTTTCTATTTATTCTTTGAGTCTTTAATATAGGTTGTTTTTGCTGGCTTTGTATCTGAGAATGGTTTTTTATAATCTACACTATAATTAAACAACTTCTCACCTTGTTCGTACAACTTTATATTAGTAAAGAAATACTAATCAATATATCTTATATGTGGAGCATGATGTGATGTATATTGTATTCTATCGTCATTTTTTATAGATGGATACCACATGTCCCACACGTATGAACCGCCGCTTCTATAATAAGCTTCTCCTTTCATAAAGAAGTCTCTTGCTAGCGCGGTTGGCATTTTTATATAATACATTTCGTGTTTGTACGCCTCTCCGTTTCCATCGTAATAATAGTTACTCCAACCATCATTCCTTAGAAAGAAATTAGCATTTTGGTTAGCTATACCGAACAAATATTTATCACCATAATCAACCGGAATTTTTTTCAAGTCTTTAGAACTATCGTAATACTTTAAAGAAAGTGTATCCTGCTTGCTATTTGATCCAAATATATATTTAAGCTGCTCAAGATAATAATTTCCAGTTGAGAATGTAGACTTCATGGACGAAGGCTGGTATAATATTTCTGGCGATACAAACTGGAATGTTTCGTAGTTGCCAAAGTTTGTCGCACATGTTCTACCATTGTATTCGTTACCATTATCTTTTGATGGATTATAGTTGCTTCCCATATATCCAAAGTCGGTACCCTAGGCTACGTGAGCTGTTGTCATCAATCCTGTTGGGAAATACAGATTAGATTTTGTTTTATCGGTTCCTTCACAAATGTACTCAACAATAGGCTTACTTATAATTCCCTAAGATAATCCAGCTATATCATTAAAAGATCTCTTGCACCTAACTATCTCGTACCCAGTACATCCTTCTGGTAAGTGTTTAACATTAAATGCAACTCCTAAAGGGAATGAAGATAGATCTATATATTGTGCGGAATTATAATAAGTCTTTACATTAGTGTGAGATAAAAATGTCTAGAACCCACGGTCCCACATATCTGGAGTACGTATATCTGCTATCCATTTTACAGGAGAAGCTACGCCGTACTTATCATATAACACTATACCATATCTATACAATTCATTAC
>ERZ1031347.580-NODE-580-length-15901-cov-8.867790_pt1 | contig 15901 bp, 9 predicted proteins | sample MGYA00517106_ERZ1031347 | MGnify/ENA primary metagenome ERZ1031347 (study PRJEB33719, sample SAMN04261392) | wastewater metagenome | biome: periurban shantytown; feature: human; material: feces | host: Homo sapiens | place: Peru: Lima | collected 2012-07-19 ...
AGCTGCATGGTCCACGCCGTCCCCAAACACATGCTCGCCACCATGCGCAAGCAAAGCTCTCGCACCGTCATCGAATAATGTGGCAAAGGGGCAGCGCCTTTGTCACATTCTAGAGTTCTCAATTAGCCAGTGCTCGTAGGCGCGCTGCATGACCTCGGTTTTATCGGCTTTTTTGCGGCAGCCCTTCTGCTCCTCGATGGCAAGCTCATAGGCATCGCTCTGCTCAAAAGCGCTGGTATCCCAAGCACCGTGTTCAATGCGAGCCCATGTGGCATCGATGAGCTGCTCGAGTTCGGCAATGTCATCGGCGTTGGCGGTTGTCGCGAACGGCGGACGGAGCTCGCCCGTTGTCTTGTCGGGTTCTACATAGTAGTCGCCCATGGAGGTGACGGTGTAGCCATAAAACTCGGGTGACGCTTCGACCAGCAGTTTGTAAAACTTGAGCTGACGATGGTAACCTGCAGGGACTTCTTTGCCAAAGCCAGTTTTGTAGTCGACGATCTGCACCGTCTTAGCTGCATCGTCAACGAGGAGCAGGTCAAGAAAACCAAAGAGTGGAGTTCCACCGGCAGTTAGACACTGCATGTTCGCTTCCGTGATGCAACGATAGCCACGTACGTGCTCGACAAGCCAAGGGACGAATGCATGACAAATGCGTTCGAAGCGGTCCGAATAGCGATGGACGTCCTCGGGGGCAAAATCGAGCCACGAAATCTGCTGGCGATACTCGGCCTCAATTGTCTCAATTGCCGCCTCGCCATCGGTTGCCATCCGATTAACGATTTCTTCGAACATCGCGTGAACGATAGTGCCGAATTCGGTTTGGATCGTGGGCGCTGTGGGCAGACGCACAATCTGCTTCTCGGGGAAGTGCTGGCTATTTGCACACCCAGGCTCGTAGGTCACAAAGTTGTTGAGTGCCGTGGCAGAGAGGTGTTTTACGTCGGTGTGAGGCTCCAAAAGCGCACGGAGCTCGGGCGTATCAAACACGTAGTTGTCGCGCCATTCGGTTTCGATGGCGGAACTGAGCTGGTCCGCTTCGGCAGAAACCTCGCAAGAGTCGATAAGCCCCGTGAGCTCCTGCAGCGCCGATCCGCCGGCGCGGCACAGCTCGAGGTGTCGCTTAGCGCGCGTGATGGCTACAAACAGCAGACGGCGCGCATCGTCGTCATCCTTTTCGTCGCGAATAAGCAGGTTGGACGGGTACAAGCTCATGCCGCCAGCGCCTTTGTGCCAGGTGGAGTCGTCGGCGTCGAGCAGGTAGACGCATTCGAACTGCAGACCTTTCGAACTGTGAGCGCTGGTAAGGCGAACGGCTCCCGGTGTTCCAAGATCGATCGATGCGTCGATGCTCACGCCAAACTTTTGCGCGGCGTCGAGTTTGTCGACAATATCGGGCAGGCGAAGCGTGCGTCCCATGCGGCGCGCGTCGCCCATTTCACCCTCAGCAAAGGTGAGTAGGGCGCGGATGCCGGCATTGAATTCGGCGGCGCCCAGCGGATCCTGTTTTTTATGATCCTGATAATAGTCAAGGCTGCGTTTGGCAATCTTAAAGAGCAACGCTCTGACCGGGGAGGCGCCGGCCTCGGCCGCCCACTGCATAAGGTCGTCGTACAGCTCTTTGACGCGGGCGCTATTACTCTCGCGCATGGCGGCCATCCAGTCGCCGTGATGCTCGCGCATGGCGCTGAGCGCAAACGTCACGGACGATGGATGGTCGCCGCCCAGCTCGGCGGCACAGACAATCTGCGGAAGATAGCTACAGGCGAGCTCCTTCTGCCCGCGAGCAAGCGCGGTAACGCAGCGCAGCAGTGCCAGCGTCGTCTGCATACGCTCGGAAGCAAAGAGATTCTGCCGCTCGCGATACGAAAAGGGCACCTTCTCCTTAACGAGGAAGGGAATCAGCGAGCGCAAGGCGGCGTGTTTGGCAGAGATGACTGCAATTCCTTCGTCGGGATCTTCGCATTCATCGAGATAGTGATTAACAAGCCGCTGCTTAATGCTCGCGGCGACAGCGGCGTATTCCTCGGCTTTGCCGGCGTAGACGTTCTCGCTAAAGCCGACCTGATCACCCTGAGGCTTGGAGGCTTCGATTGACTTATTCGAGCTGGCGTCGAGGCGATATTCAATTTGCCGTGCGATGGCTTGACCAAGCTCAATGAGGGCGGGCGTGGAGCGATAGTTGGTCTTGAGCACGATGCTCCGGGGCGAAAACTCGGCCGCAAACTGGTTGGCACATTCGATCGTGGCGCCCTGAAAACGCATGATGGCCTGATCGTCATCGCCGACGGCCATGATATTGGGCGCATCAACGCCGTCGCAGAGCAGCTCGATGATGCGCATCTGGGCACCGTTGGTGTCCTGGAACTCGTCAACTTGGATATAGGTATAGGTGTCCTGGAGCACTTGGCGCAACGCGTCATTGTGTTCGACGGCGTCGACAAAATCGCCGATCATATCGTCGTAATCGTAGAGATGGTGCTGGTCGAGCTCGCTCTGGTAGCGACGCGCGACGTCGCAAGCGGTCTTAAGTCGCTCGCTCTGCTCCGCAATTTTAAAGGTGCGTCCCTGAGAGTTGCTGCCTCCAAAGAAGGCATCGCGCACTCTGGTGTATCCCGAGGATTTGCCCTTCTCATCGATGAGCTCGGTGCGGCGAACGGTATCGCGCAGCGCAAGGATATAGGGCACATACGTGCCGGCGGGGCACTCGATCGGGTGGGTGAGCGATGTGGGCGCCATGCCGCAGGCGCGCTCGACCTCCTCCTCAAAGCGTTCTGCCAACGCGGCGCTTGCCCTTTCGCAGGCGAGCGTAAGCAGCTCGGAATGCTCGGTGAGCCAGGCAGCGGCGTCGATATTCTGCTGCGCGATGGCGCCCAGCGTGTCGTAGTCCACGCCACTGCGTTTGATCTTGGAGACAAAGCCAATCATCTTGCCGATGTTTTGCGCGGGCATATCGGGCGACCCTCCGCCCAAGGGCGACCAAAAGGGCAGCGATTTGAGCAGCCGATCAAAAATCTCTTGCTGGTGCAGGCTGGTAACAAGTGTGTCGGTCGAAGGGCGCATGAAGTACTCGGGATAGCGCGACCTGATGCTGCTTGCAAATCCGTGGAACGTACTGACTTCGATGCCGTAGGCGTCGCGCCCAATGAGTTCAATCAGGCGTTTGCGCATGGCTTCTGCGCCCGCCTCGGTATAGGTGAGGCAGAGGATGTTGCGCGGGGCGACATCGCATTCGGCCAGGATGTTCGCCGCGCGCAGGCTCAGTAGCTGCGTCTTGCCGGTGCCGGGACCGGCAATGACGAGCAGCGGGCCATCTAGGCATTCGACGGCTTCGCGCTGTTCTGGGTTCAGGTTCTTAAACGATTCATCGAATTTAGGGGTTGTAGCCATGAAATATTACCTGTCTTCCTGGTAAAGTGCCCGAGTGTCGTCGAGATATTTGAGATACGTATCGATGGCGCTTTGGGGCTGAACAATCTTAATGAAGGTGCTGAGCTGCAGCAGCCAGCCAAAGAACTGCGGCGACAGCGGGGCTTTGACAGTTGCTAACAGGCGCCCATCCTGGTTTTCAAACACAACGGCGTCCAGTCCGAACTTGTCGATGAGTGGATTCATCGCGCGGTCGTCGAGTTCCAGCACCACGGCGGTCTTATTGGCTGCATAGACTCCAAACGATGGCGAAACGTGGTCCTCGAGCACATAGCCGGTAATGCGCGGATCCCTGGTCGCGGGCTCTTCGGATACCGCAACGTCGAGCATGCGATCGACGCGATAAGGCGTGAACGGCTGATGGTCCGAGCCGGCGTTGGCCCATTTATCTCTAAACCCAATCATGTAATAGAGTTCGTCGGAGTAGATAAGGCGCACGGGTGTGAGCTCGTAGGTCTTTCCGTCATGGTTGAAGGCCTTTTGCTTGGCGGCGTTGTAGTGGAAGTAGCGGAAGCGGATCTTGCGCTTTTCGCGCATGGCTCGCTGGATAAGGTCGATATTGTGCAGAGCATCGGAGTTTTGCATCTTCACGCGCGAAGGCACGTCGACGCGCTTGTGCATAAGCCCGCGTTCGCCCAGGCTGGCGAGACTCTGCAGCTTGCCGATGAGGTGGTCGGTCAACTCATCGGTCAAAAACGGCGAACTCTGCACGGCGTCAACAAGCATGATGAGTTCTTGCAGGTCGAGCGGGCGTGAGACCAGCGCCCATTCCTTGCCACCGCGCTGGTCGATGTTGAGCCCAAAGTCGCGAAGCGTTTGCAGATCGCGATAGATGGCCTTTCGTTCGGCCTCGAGATCGTGATAGGAGAGCTCCTCGATGATCTGCTGCGTCGTGAGCCCGTGCGTGCTGTCGGTCTTTTCCATCAAGGTTTTAAGCAGGAACAGAAGCCTGAGCTTTTGATTTGGTCTGTTCGCCACGTTGTCTCCTTTCGCCGGCAGGGTAACAGCCGAAGATACAAAACAAGACCCGTTATTGGGACTCATTGTAGCCCGCGCGACCGTAGTATTCGCAGCAATAAGAGCTCGAATAGGGCGAAAGGTGGTTAAACGGAGATCGGCGGTTTGGCTGGCTGGTGTGACATGCACTCTATTGGCTTGGGGCCGGTTCCGGTTTACAAGGATCAGAACAGGAGAAATGCGATGGCAGACATCAAAGTCTTTGCCGAGAATCTTGAGGATTCAACCAAGAAGCAGATCGAGGAGATTTCCAACTGTCCGGCGTTTGAAGGCGCCAAGATCCGCATCATGCCCGATGCCCATAAGGGCAAGGGCTGCGTGATTGGCTTTACGGCAAACTTGGGCGACGAGGTGATTCCCAACCTGGTGGGGGTCGACATCGGATGCGGGATGTACTGTGTGCCGCTTGCGGAAACCATCGCGCGCGACGACCTCATTCAGTTCAATCGCGATGTGAAGCGCGCGGTGCCTACGGGCTTTAGCCTTCATCGCGATCCTGCCTGCGTACTCGCGGACTTTGACATGGAGTCGCGCGATTGGCTTCAGGACAAGCGCAAGGTTGAGCGCTCCATGGGCACGCTGGGCGGCGGCAACCACTTCATTGAACTCGACGAGGACGAGGATGGGTGCCAATATCTGGTCGTGCACACCGGCTCGCGCAACATGGGCAAGCAGACGGCGGAGCACCATCAGGCGCTGGCGCAGAAGACGTGCACGGCAGATATCCCCGACGAGCTTAAGTATCTTGAGGATGATCTTTCTGCCGAGTATCTCGTCGATATGCACAACTGCCAGCGCTTTTCAAACCAGAACCGCAAGGCGATTGTCGCACAGATTGTTGAGCGTACGGGAATTCGACTCGATGGAGACGGCTTTACCACCATGCACAACTACATCTCGGAAGGTGGCATGATTCGCAAGGGCGCTATTAGCGCTCATGCGGGCGAAATGGTGCTGATTCCGTTTAATATGCGCGACGGTGCCGTTATTGCGCGCGGCAAGGGAAACGAGGACTGGAACTGCTCGGCGCCGCATGGGACGGGTCGTGCGATGAGCCGCACCAAAGCGTTCCAAACGCTCGATACCAGGTCGTTCGTTAACGAGATGCGCGATGCCGGCATCTACTGTCCAAGCGCATGCGAGACGACGCTCGACGAGTCGCCCGAAGCGTATAAGCCTGCGGATGATGTACTGAGACTCATGGACCCGACTGTTGATGTTATTCACCGTCTCAAGCCGATTTGGAATTTTAAGGCTACTGGTAAGCGCGGTAGGCGTTAGGAGGGTTGCGATGACGCTAAAGATGGACTCCAGGGACGACCGAATTGGCCGTTCTGCGAGTATGGGCGAGCTGATGAGCTTCCCGGGCGTGATGCCGCCGTCCGCGAATCGGTGCGGCGGGAATCGTGGAGAGCGTGATGACGAGGGTTTTGACCTCAGCGGTTTTCACAGTCGGCTGGTTTCTGGGCTCGATCGCGTTATGGAGACGTCGGTGCTTGAAGCCCCGCGAGTGTTGAAGACCGGCATGCCGGTCGATGATGCCCTAGGTGGCGGCGTTGGGCTGGGTAAGCTCAGCGTGATTGGCGGCGCGCATGAAGATGTCTCGAACGTGCTGGCGTATGCGGCCTTGCGCCTGAGTGAGCAATGCGCCGTGCTCTACATGCCGATTCGGGAGCGTGAAGAGGACGCGATCGCCCGGCTTATTCGCGCTGAGATGGGCGTCAAGCTGCCGGCAGATCTTGAGGAGCAACAGGTTGAGGGAATCCGAGCAACGATGCGCCTCAAGCAGCGCAACTTGGGCATCTTTGCCGAAGACAACATGACCATGGACCTTTTAACGAGCTGGTTGCTCGGCGACCAGACGTGGAATAGGGCGGTGCTAAAGGACGTCGTAGTCGCAATCGACGGACTCGAAATGCTCGACGACAACCGCCCGGTAAACGCTGTCCTGCGTGATCTACGTAACATGCTCAGCCCGACATCTGCAATTCTAGCGGGCTGCTTTGCGGCTGAGGGCCGAGACAACCATGTGGCATTCGCCGAGACCCACTGCAACGCGGACGTCCTGGTCTGTATGAGCTCCGATGGCGAAAATCCCGCCTGCGTGCGAGTCTTTGGCTAGGGCCAAGAGTATTGACAGCAAATTATGGGAGCCAGTAATGCGGACAGGCTATCATGGAGGCATGTGATTGTTTGCGTCTGGGTCTGACAGATTCTGCAAGTAATAGTTGCCGGGATTTCAACGGTAAGACAACTATAACCTTAAGCCCTCGTGGTCTGCCGTGCTTTGAGGGCTTAAATGTGATTTAAATGGTTTTATATGGATGAGCGGTAGCCTGTCGGATGGCTAGTCATTGAAAAAGCAGTTCTCTCCGTATTTCGAGAAGTAGTAATGGATAGAGCGCTTGGCGATTTCATAGAATCTGTCATACATTTCGTTTTCCGTCCACTCTTCGGCGCGGAAATAAAACGTTCCTCTTTTGAACTGCGGTAAGTTTGCAACATCATGAAGATAGACCTTGTTTAATTCTCCAAATATTGCAATTGTAACCACCCGGTCTAGTATGCTTGAGTCTGCTGCAAAATCGCAGCCATCTCCAAAGCAAACAAAAGGAAAAATATCTTCATCTGCCATCAATGCTCTGAGTCCAATAACGTTTTTCCCCAGGCGCTCGATTGCGTTACCTTTAGCCTGCTTGCTTTTACCCTCTGCTGCGCGAAGGTCATTTGTCCCCTGGTTTTTCTTTTCGCCGATTAAGATGGGGAAACGTTTTCCATCTTTTGAGACAAGATATAGAAAACCGCCGTCGGGAGTCATGAATGACGAATCTTGATAGTAAAAGGTGTCGACTTCAGGAAAAGCCTCATTGATGTGCGCCGTAACCTCTTTAAGATAAATGCGTTTTTTCCATTCGATGCTAATACCCGGAAAGGCGGACTCTAGATTCACTCTAACTGCTTCGACGGCCCTTGTCATTGCTTTTTCTTGCCTGCTCGAGGTCTTGTTAATAACCGTTCCTTTTCTAGATTCACGCAGGTCATCTTTATGTGCCATTTTAGTTTCTCCTTAAAAGGAAGAGATACTCTTTCACGTGGATATCTCGCTGCCGAAGATTTCTAGAGCCTCTAAACGTATTGTAGTCAGTTTCTATTACTCGTAAATCACCAAGCGTGCTCATAAAAGTAATAAAATCGTCATATTCAATAAAACCCTCGCTGTTGTACGAAACTAGTATGAAATCGGCGTCGCATTTTTCAATGATTTGGAAAAGCTCAGTTTTCGCTTTCGCCTTTTTATTGAAATTGGAGCGGTTCCATTCTTTAGGGATTCCAGATACTGTGCTGATGTCTTGTGGCCGCTCGTAGCGTGTCAGCAGGTTTAGCATGAAGTAATTCGATCCGTATGGATGCTGGTTGTAGGGTGGGTCGAAATATGCAACATTTACATGCGGAGCCTCGCGGATGGCATCGCATGCTTCCAGTCTCGTTACGTTAATCTCGCACTCATGTGGAGATAGGGTTGGTAATTCGACTTCGATATTTCCTAGAATACGAGACAGCGCATTTTTCCCTCGGCCCCCGAAACAGCCAATCCCATTGGCGTCCTTATAAAAGCCTTTGAATACTCCCGATGTGTTTACGTGAATGGAGGCACTTGATAGAAGGGGAGCCAAGAAAAAAAATTGCTTCGATGGGGGCAGCTTCGCTATTGCCTTTCTCGCGGTGTCCAGATATTCAGCGTTTCTCCTCGTGTAAAAGGCTCTCTCACCCCTCATGATATTGTTGTCGTCTTTTGGCGCATACAATTCAGCAATAAAGCCATCGCTAACCCATTCCTTCTCGATGAGTTGGGTTAGCTGTTGATAACTAGTAACTAGTTCATCCCATAGTTCGTTCGTATAGGTGGAGAGATAACAGCGGTTAATGATTTCCGCGTAGGGCTCTAAGTCATTGGACATTAAGTAGTTCGCTTTTGTTTTGAAAAATCTTGAGACGATTCCCGAGCCAGAGAACACGTCAAGGAAGGAAAGTTGATCGGTGCCTAGTTCCTTGGACACTAGCCCGGTTGCATAATCGATTAGAGGGAGAAGCGACCGCTTGTTCCCCAAATAGGTGACTATTTGCTTGGTGAGATAATCTTTTTCTGTATAACCATTTACGACATTTTCTAACTGCAATTGTTGCTGTTGCGGCATTGGTTCGTTTCCTTTACCTAAGTGTCCCTTGCGGTTATGGTTTGGGAATCGCCTTGCCAATCCCCAGCGTTCGTTTAACTATAGTAATTCATCTCAACCTGCTATTCATTGCATGAACGGACTTCCTGACAGGTGCTTTTGGTTTTGACTTGGCGATTTTCCGTAAGGTTACAGGTTTGACTAATGGCTCGCTATATTGCTCGCAACCCCACCATCTAAAGCGACAGAGGAGTAAATAGAGAGCTTGCGCTGCAATTAGTAATTTGTCGATGCGCTATGCGCGTCTGAGGATGCGAGTTGAAAACAAGATGTCCTTCACGTGAAATGAAATGCATCCAGTTATATACGGTGATGGGATGGCAAGGGCTTGGAATACTGTCTTCTGAAGGCTGCGAGGGTGCCACCTTGCACTTTGTAGATTTCAGGCCATATGTCTGGCGGCCCTGTAATGATTGCTGCTGCTTCGTTCTCGCCCTTAATCTTTATCTATTTATTTATCATCGAGCGCGATGCCGATATATGTCCAGCCAAATAGGCTCCGTCTCCTTGTGACTGGAGCACTCTTCTAACAGGTCTTCTATCCGGTTCAGCTCGATCGCTTGCAGGGTTGCGTATTCTTTCGGCAAGGGCTGCGTTACCTTTCTCGCTCTGAATACGGGCGACAGCATCAGGTTCGTATGCGCCCATCCGGCAAAGCAACTGCCGTAGGGGATAGAGCCGCAGCTAATCTGCCCATCGGCATCGAGGTACAGGCAGTCCAATTTCGAGTTTGCTACCAGGCAATAACAGGGTCCCGGCGCCCATGGCCTGCAGTCGATCTCAAGAATGTCGCCCTTTCTGTACGGCGTGGGCAGGTCGACATATGCCCCCTTGAACCACGGGCCAAAGATTCCGCCCACAATGCAGTCGAGCACTTCGCCGCATTCACCCTCTTCTTCCCTGCAGATGTATTGAATTTCGCCCGCGGCATTGGCGTAGTAAGTGTAGTCCGGCTGCAGAAAGCCGTCGTATGGATATGAGCAGCTCGGGTCGTTGGCAAGGTTGAACAGCTCGATCATCCAGTATGAGGACGACAGGTCTGTCATTTCGCTCCACTTGTCTGCGTATGCCTTCATTGCCGCAAGGGCTGCCTGCCACGATGCTACGGGGAAGGGGCCATGCGTGATGGCGGATTCCGCTTCGTTGTCGACAAAGCTAATTTCGCTAATAAGCAGAACCTTCCTGTTTCCGTCGACGGCCTTTAGCGCGTTCAGGCAGTCATCGATGTAGTCGATACAAATTTCTGGTCCGTACCAATCAAAGGTTTCGTCTGACGAGCTGCGCTCGGCAGCAACCAGCCTGCTGAGCATCTCTCGTTTGCGGTTGATTTCTATCGACGCGCCACCGATGATTTGCGCGTAATGATCGCCACTCAGTAGCTGCGGATTATGCAGCAAATGCTTTCGCAGCTCCGGAGAGTCGATCAAGTTGATTATTTCTTCGTGCACGATAGCCTCCGAGTTATTGGTGCGACTTCTCGTGGATTCGGACATGGCGGCCTCTACTCAAATAACTGCGGATACTTCTCCTTGAGCGGCGTCTGATCAAGACGCAGCTCTTCTAGGTTGCGCTTTGCCTTGGACTCCATCCTTATGGTGTCGATAAACGCGACGAGTGAGTCGACATACAGGTCACCGCGCAGGTATGCCTGGGCTGCGACTAAAACCCGCTGCTCGTCTTTGAGCGGCTTGCGGTAGTACTCAAGATTCAGGTAAAGCGGGTCTGGCTCGCCGATGTAGAGGGGAAACGTCTCGTTGTAGGTAATTGAGCAACCAGTGACACGCATGTTGCTGATATCCCCTGCATGGCGATAGTGTTCGAGGCGTTGCTGCGCATGATCAAGCCATTCGTCAGAACGGTCTGCCTGCCGAAGCTCTGCCTCAAGCTTTGTCCGGTCCCACGTGGGCAGATCGAGCAACGTGAACGGCTCGCGGGCACTGCCTTGCGGCGTCCAGACGATGTCACCCGTATGGAACGGCGTGGGGATATCGACCCAGATGAACTCGAATGCGATCTCCCAATCGTTCTCAACGGGGCCGGCGGAAGGACAATAGACGGAAAGGGCCTCGCCTTTACCGTTCACCATGAGCCAATCTTCCCGGCGATGTTCTTCGTCGGCATCGAGCGGGCACCGGGTGATGCGTACGCGTGCCTCTGGACGGCTCGCCAGTTCATCATCACCGCGCAACGCCTCGGCACATTTCTCATAACAGCTGAATGGCGCGCCGAAGGCCCCGCAAAGTTGCCCGTCGGGCACAATCTCCTCTTCATACTGATAAACGTAACCCGTCCCACTCATAAACGTATCGACGCACCGTTTGTTGTAATCGATTGTCCAGCGCAAAAAAGCATGGAAATCGGGGATGGCCGGCCTTCCAAGACCGGCATGGGTTGCTTCCAGCGAACAATTGGGCATGGTTCGGGCGATCTCCTGCCAAGCTTCGCATTTCTGATCGAGCGTGGCGGTCTTCGAAAACCAAACCAGATAGGCGGCCTCGATGGTGCTGGGCCGGAAGTCGATACTGCGCAGGTGTTCCCGAATGTCCCGGGAGTCGACGAAATTAAAGATGTCCATGGCTAGCTCCTCTTTGTTTCGAATCGCTCCAGCGGGGCTATCGTGTCATCGAACAGCTCCGGATAGCGGGTCTTGAGCCCGCCGTCTTCCCCTTCAAACCGCTCGGCTTTTTTCTTGACCAGCGCCTGCAGCTCGCAAAGACTTGATAGCGCAATAAGTGAGTCAAGACCCAGATTGCCGTCGAGATATGCCCGCACGCCGTACAGAATTCTCGCCTCCGGCTTGAGCGGGGTACGGCAGTATTCCATATCGAGAAGAAAACAACTCGGCTCTCCGATATAGACGGGGTACTCCAGGGGATATTCAATCTGACAGCCGTAGGCGTACATGTCGCTCGTATCGCCATTTTGCCGATGGTGCCTGAGCAGGTCGTCGGCCTTATTTGCGGCGCATTCCCTGTAGGTGGAAGGCGGAAGCTCATCCATGACCCGCTTCGTGGTCCATGTCTGCATATTGAGAAGCAGCATGGGGTCGCCAGGGTCGCCGTGCTGACAAATGATGTCACCGGCGTGGAATGGCGTCGGGATGCCAAACCACATCAGCGCAAAGGCAAAAGTGGGGTCTTCGCCCTCGCGTTCCTTGTCGATGCAGCGCAGCTGGCAATCCATGACCTTGCCATTTGCGTCGAGCATGAGCTTATCGGCGGCATAGTAGTCTTCGTCCGGATCGATCGGGCGGCGTGTTACTTCAATCGAGGTAGGATTCTCCTCCTCAAGCTCATTCCAGATTGCCTCGAAACATTTTTCGTAGCTGGTGTAGGGGCCATAATTGCACCCGTTCTCATGGGGACTTCCCGTCTTGTCCTCAAAGAAATACATGTGCTTGCCAGGTTGTTTGAACCGGGCGATTTTCTTGCGCTCCCATCTGATGACGTCGCGAAGAAAGACATGGAAGTTGGGGATATTGAACGTGCCGTATCGCCTGCTCATCGCACAATTGGGCATGTTTTCGAGAATCTTTTGCCAGGCCTCAATCTTCTGTTGCAGCGTCTTTTCGCTCGAACAGTCGACGATGAACGCTGCCTCGGGCGTGGTGGGCTCGTAGCCGATGCCTTCCAAATGCTCTCTGATATCGGGCGAGTCGAGAAACTCGAGAATGTCCGAACGTATGGCGTTGACGCCGGCGCCGGCCGATGTGCGGTATGGCTGCAGGCAGTCGTGTGTGAACGAGCCGTCCGACCATTGTTTGCCGTAGCTGGGATTGTCGTACAGCTTTTTCGAGAGTTCGGGCATAAAGGAGCAATCATCGGGCAATTCGCCGGTATAACGTTCGGCGGTATAGAGGGCAGAGGGCGTGAAGTCGTCGAGGAAGCCGTCCGTGAAATCCCTCAAGCGGAGATTGCCTTCCTCAACGCCGTAGATTTTGCTCGGATAGGCGCACCAAACCTGGCCTTTGAACGAACTATCGTAGTCGTCTTCGAGCACGATGGCGAAACGGGGACCGTGGTCGAAGGGTCGACTATCGATCTTGATGATGTCGCCGGGGGACCAGGGAGTGTAGAAGACCTCACCATTGGCACAGAAGTGCTTGCTATTGTTCCACGGCAAGTGATCGATGCTTTGATGCAGAGTCCGCTGATTCCGGCGGTCGCTCAAAAAGACCAAATCGCCCGTCATGGTCGCGGCGAATATCAGCGAGGCTTGAGCGCGCGGGCGGTCGTGTAAGTCTTCGGCGGTATAGAGCTTAATCTGCCAGAATGATTCGGACCAATCTTCATCGGGGTCGTCATCGACGTATTGCTTCATAAGGGTTTGAGCGGCATCCCAAGAGGCAACGGGGAAGGGGCCATCAAAGGTGTCGTGCCCGCGCTCCTCTTCACTGTAAAACACGCCGGAGACCAGCAAGATGCCGTGGTCGCGGTCAATGTTGTAAAGCATATCGAGTGCAGTATCGAGTTGTTCGAGGCCGGAGTCGATCGCCTCGGCGTAATCCGATGAGACCTCTTTGCGAAGCTGCTCGAGCATGGTCCGTTTTTCGTTGAGCGTCTTGAGGGAGCCGCCGATGATTTTACAGAGGGAGCCATCTGCCATTCCCATGTGTTTGAACATATGAGCACGCAGCTCATCGTCCTTGATGCAACTGCAAACGAGCTCCCTGCCGGCATCGGTGATCACGGTATCTGCTTGGCTGTCCATAGCAACCTCCAATTCGATCGTTGCCGTTAGCATCCGCCGGAGGTTGTGCTTTGCAGTCCCATTAACGGGTCTGATATGAATCTCGCGTCAAACATACTTTTGGAAACGCCGCTGGTGCATGGGTGGCTGCGTGTTGAAAGGATTGCCATTCAGAATATGATGCTTGCCCTTGTGACGAATAGCGCCGGTATGGCGGAGGCCTGGGAAGACGCTTTCAGGGGCTATAAGGGACCGGCCGTGACCGGGTCAACCGTCGTATCGAACAGCTCCGGGTAGCGGTCCTTGAGCCAGCTGTCTGCGTCCTCGAAACCGCGTGCCTTTTTCTCCGCCAGCGCCTGTAGCTCGCATGCGCTGGCCATCGCGGCGAGTGAGTCAACCGCCAGGTCGCCTTTGACATATGCCCTGACGCCGTAAAGGATTCGCTCCTCCGACTTGAGCGGCTTGCGGTAATAGTCGATGTCCAAAAGAAAGCCCTCAGGCTCCCCAATGTAGAAGGGGAAATGCAAGGCGGATGAGACTTGGCAGCCGTAGGCGTACATGTCGCTGGTGTCGCCGTCATATCGGTGCCAGCGCAATAGCTTGTCGGCCTTTTGAACGAGGCGCTCTTTGTAGACGGAGGAGGCCAGCTCTTTGTCGACTCGTTCGGATCCCCAAGTTTGCAGGTCAAACAGCACCATCGGCTCGTCGGGGCGTTGGAGGTTGCAGACGATGTCTCCGGCATGGAAGGGCGTTGGGATATCAAACCACATGTCCTCGAAATCGCTGGCGGTGCCCGCCTCGTCCCACTCGCTTTTGTTGCGGTAATCGCAAGACATTACTTCGCCGTTCGCATTGAGTAAGACCATGTCGTCGGCATAGTGGTCTTCGTCCGGGTCGATGGGACGACGAGTGATCCTGATGGCTTTGGGATCGTCACCGTCGAGCTCTTTCCAGATTGCATCGAAGCACTTTTGATAACTGCTGTACGGGCCGTAAAGACAGCCGCCCTGCCCGCGCCGGTCCCATGAGTAGTCCTCTAAGAAATACAGACTCTTGCCGTCCGTCCTTATAAAGTGTGCGAGTTTTCGTTGCTCCTGCCTGATGACATTGTGCAGAAAGGCATGGAAGTCCGGGATGTTGACCGTGTCGTTTCTGCGGCTCATGGTGCAATTGGGCATATTATCGATGATCTTTTGCCATCCTTCGAGCTTTTGCTGCAGCGTCGCTTTATGTGAGCAATTGACGATGAAAGCCGCTACGGGCGTGGTGAGCTCGTAGTCGATTCGTTGAAGATGCTCCTTAATGCTGCGCGAGTCCAAAAACTCAAAGATGCCCGGACGAATATCCAGCTCGCTTTGGCTGGTAGGCTTGCGATACGGCTGTAGGCAATCGTGTCCGACCGAGCCTTCGGACCACTGCTTGCCGTAGTCAGGGTTGTCGTGCAGCTTCTGCGAAAGCTCGAGCATAAAAGCGCAGTCGTCCGGCAGGTCGCCGGTGTAGCGCTCGGCGGTGTAGAGGGCAGAGGGGATGAAGGGGTCCAAGAGGCTGTCGCTATAGGTGCCGGATGAAAGCGAACCTTCCTTAACGCCATGATCTCTGTTGGGCCCTGCGCACCAGATTTGTCCACGGAGTGTGTGCTCGTAGTCGTTTTCGAGCACAATGGCAAAGCGGGGTCCGTGGTCGAAGGGGCGACCGTCGATTTTGAGGATGTCGCCCGGTACCCACGGCGTGTATATTGGCTCGTCGTTCGCGCAGAACCGCCTGCTATCGTTTCGCCAGACGCTTTCGGCATGCGATTTGCGAGTGCGGTGATTGCGCAGATCGCGGAGGAATATGAGCTCGCCGTCCTTGGTTGCCGCAAACGACAGAGTGGGCTGCGCCGTTTGATGCTCGTGCAGGTCTTCCGAGGTGTAGAGATCGACCTGCCAGAATGATTCGGACCAGTCGTCTTCGGGATACTCCTCGATGTAGCGCTTCATGAGGTTTTGCGCGGCTTCCCACGATGCGGTGGGGAAGGGGCCATCGAAGGTGTCGGTCCCGCGTTCCTCCTCGCAGTAGCAAATGGCAGAGAGAAGAAGGATGCCGCGGTCGCGTTCGACGTTGTCGAGCATTTTAAGCGCGCTGTTGAGCTGGGTGAGATGCGAATCGATATCTTCGGTCAGCTCCGACGAAACCTCCTTGCGAAGTTGCTCGAGCATGGCGCGTTTTTTGTCAAGTGTCTTCAGCGACCCGGCGATGATCGGCGCTGGCCAGTATAAGTATTTGCGCATGTGGTCTCGCAGCTCTTGGCTTTTGATGCAGCTGAGGACAAGGTCCTTGCCGGTATCGCTGATGCTATCGTTTGCCTGGTTGTTCATGTCGGCCTCCTTATCGATCGTTACCGGCATGATGCGACAGATACGGGGGCTGTCGGTCCCATTAACGGGACCAAGTGGCGGCTCGATGTGACAAAGGGACTGCCCTTTCGTCACATCCCAAATATTGCCTTTACGTGTTGATGCACACGGTGTGCAATAATACTCGCACTGTGC